>Ga0209611_10001868_pt1 | contig 36589 bp, 24 predicted proteins | sample S1TSphgellanicum_3_FD_187693 | JGI IMG/M metagenome (GOLD analysis project Ga0209611, IMG submission 187693) | Host-associated microbial communities from peat moss isolated from Minnesota, USA - S1T2_Fc - Sphagnum magellanicum MG (SPAdes) (version 2) | ecosystem: Host-associated > Plants > Peat...
CAGGAAGTGCAAAAATGTGATGAAAAAAAAAAAATGCTTGAAGAAGGAGAAGGAAAACAAAAAAAGAAGGGAATGATGAAGAACTTGTAACAATAGAGGAAAATAAAGAAACAAAAGATGGAAAGAAAAACTAAAATAACAACAAAAATGAAAGAAAAAAAATGATAAGAAGAAAAATCTATAACACAAAAGAAATTTAAAATTTTAAAATTTTAAAAATAGAAGTAAAAAAAAGAGGAAAAAAATAATGAAGAAAAAACTACAACAATGGAAGAGAAGATGGTGTTGGTGGAGAAGAAGAAAGAAAGAACAAAAGAGGAAAAGAAGAAAAGTAAGAAAGACAAAAACTATTTTTGTTGAGACAAAAGGAGGGAAAAAGGGGGAATTTTTTGAAATCTAAAGGAAGAGTGGGCTACTAAAAAGGAAAAAAAATCCACCTCAATGTTTGGTTTGTTTAAGGTTAAATGTTTTGGGTTCATCCCAAAATGGCCAAAACAGCTTCATCTACAATTGGTGCATTGGTGGGTGTTGGGTCATAGCAATCATTATTAGGTGATTTATTACCAAAAAATTTACAAGTAAAAGGTTTTTTCTATGATGGAAAATGAACACAATTTTTATAATTCATCTATTAAGGAAGGTCATCTATTTGTTTGTCATGTCAAAATTCTCCAAACCATAGGCCTCCCATCATGATCTTGGTATTGTTGGAAAGCCCTACTATTTGAATTTGAATTAATATGTATATTGACAAGTAAGGGTGCACTTAGGTGGTTTCATAATGTTTAGACCTTTGAATTTGAGAGTTTTTGAATATTGAACAACATTGTTATTGAAAGTTCAATAAATTAAAACATTTAAAAGAAAGTGGGGATGTTTTTTATATTGTTGGAAAGCCTTCAACAACTAAGATTCTATGGAGGTGATTTTATAATTTTAAAACCTAAGTTGTGGGAGATATTGTAGTTGAATTACATATGTCATTGAAAATTTAATAAAAATTCAAAATTCAAAATCGAATGAAAAATGGATTTCAAACCATTAAAAATATTTAAAACTATTTTTTTTAGAGTTCACACTTGGGCCAACAACCCATGCCACATTATTAAAAGCTAATGTGAATATTCCCATTTTTTTGCACCAAACATAATCATCACCCTTCATAGTCCACAATGCTAAATGGATGATGTATGGTGGTGTTTTCCTTTTTAAGGATTTTTTTTTTGCCAAAGTGGTCATCATCTTTATGAAGATTTAGTCAAATCTACACATACATCAAATATGAAATACAAAAATTTAATCATCCTTTTGTATTTTTGGCTACACATTGAAAACCAAATAGAGAAAGAAATTTGGTTATTTTTACTACTTTTCCCTCCAAAATCACTTCATTTTTGCAAATAAAAAAAGTTGTATAGTGAACAAGAAACATTCTTCCTCTATATTCCTCTCCCATAGCTAACCATGGTGGTTAAGTTATTCTAAGCATCTACATACATCAACCTACCTTATAACCACCAAATGCCATGATCACAATATCCCCAAGAGAAATTCTTGCAAAGTGAAAAAACACACAAGCTCATCTTGAATAATCCACTTGCATCTAAGTGTTTCAAATTTTACTCATGTTGCATACACACAAAACAAAGATTTTAAAAAATTCTTGGTTTTTCTTTTGGGAATTGTCTTGTGCTTTTGTCTTGTGCCCAAATGATAGGAACAAGTAAGAGCATGTTTTGTGCCTTTACAAATTCATATTTAGTTACTATAACTACAATTTAGTTTGGCACAAAATAATTTGCAAAAGGTTTACCCATTTTTTTAATTTGTTAAATTTGTTGAAAATCAAACTCCCAACTTGTGAAAAAATGTTTATTTTCAAGATCATTGGGTCATTGTTACAAATACAAACCACAAGGTTTACTTTGCATGTTTATTTCTCAATAATTGAAAAATTAAAATTGAAACTATCAAACATACTTTTTTTTAATAAATAAATATTAAACAAAAATGTGTAAATTGTTAATCATAGGTATGGTATGTGATCTCTTTTTCATTCATCAACTTTTGTTTTTTGACCTTGGCTAAATTGACATGATAAATAGGTCATTTTCACAAGAAGTAAAAAGAAGGGTAAAAATATAGTCAAAAGAGTCACCCAAGTGAGTTGACTCTCCTTAAAATTACATTTTTGTATGTTTGAAAAATCACAAGTGAAGCATGCATAATAGTCATAATATTTTTGGGAATATTTTCCATTGATTGCAAAGTTTACATGCTCCAAACTTGACACAAATTTAAAATGTTTATACATGTTCAAAACATTCAAACCTCAAGTGTGGACAATTTTATATTTTTCAAACATCCTTTTTTTTTATCAAATGTGCAACATTTTTTTTAAAAATTTGAAAGGATTTTAACATTGATGATTAAAGGGGAAAAATGACTTGAACTGATGAAAATTGTTTTTATGACTTATTTGAGCACATTTGGCTCAAAAGTGCTTTTAACCTTGAAAATTATGGATTCTAAAAATGTTTCTTTAACAAAAGTTGTTGATGTTTATGTGATAGAAGGCATGAATGCATAATATACATGATATAAAATCAATTTGCAGTCAAAATGTATTTATATCTAAAATGTAGTGTTAAAGGGGGTATTCGAAATACAAATTTTAAAGTTATAAACCAACACAAAAATAACATGTGTTGTGTGCAATTTTTTGGAATAGGACTTTTACCTTGGCGCCCCTACCTCCTTTGACTGTGTTTTCACCCAAAAAGACATTTTTTTTCCAATTGAAAATCACATAAGTAAAAATATAGGATCCCATGAATTGGTTATTGGGTAAAAAAATAATTTAATTAATTTTATAAGAAGATTTTTTTAATTCTCAAAGTTCAAATATAATTAAAATAAAATATGCATTAATAAAAGGCATTCTATATATATACACACACATGAGATTTTAAAGGTTTGTCAGTTGTTAGAATGGTTCAATGTAGAGGAGGTATTATTAATGAGGTGGTATTTATTTGGTTAGGACAAAAAATTAATTATGGCTTGGATGTAGGAACTTGATGGTTCATTGGCTTGGGTTACAATGTGCATGCCTTGTTCACTTTGATTATGGAGCTCAAAAACCTCATATCATATATACATTATCCCATGCAAACAAATGAAATGTTCATTATTTGCAATGACTTGGTGGGTGCCAAAGATGGTTTTCATTGTTTGGAATGTGATATGGTCTTGAAATATTTGTTGATGTGAAATTATTAAAAAAACATTTCAAGACTTCTTGCATGATATGTTTTTTAATCACACACAATCACCTTCTTTCCTTCAGCATTCCTCCCATTTTCAATTAAAATAAAAATAAATATATGATGTCAAAATTCAATGCAACCATAAAATCTATCTATTAAGGAAAGTATTTTATTTGTTTTGTTTGTTTCTCATATTGGGATCTCCCAAACTACAATACCCCCCTTGTGCTCTTGGTACCACTTTGGTTTTAATAGTTTTAAAACTTACAGTGCAAGATATATCAAATATTGAACAATTTTGTCAAAGAAAGTTCAACAAAATCAAAACTAATATTTTAGGGAGATTGGGCAAACTCTTTGTATTGTTGGAGTGCACTTGGTGAGTGGGATTTCTTGGATGTGATTTCTTAAGTTTGAGACCTAAAGTGGTAGAGATATTGAATTTTGAGTCAATTATGTCATTGGAAATTATTTTTAAATTTAAAATAATTGGTATGCAATTGAGCTCTATCACAGGGTCTTGCTCACACTTGGAACAATGTTAGTCCTATTCACACATGGGCCAATAACATAAGCCACACTTGTTTAAATTAAGTTTAGAATGGTTTAAATATATGCATATTAAAAATTCAAATAATAATAAGATGAGAAAAATTAAAGTTCCTTCACATAATACCCAAAATAATTTCCTCGTGATGCACATAATGCAAAAAATTAACACATTGTGTCCCTTCATGGCTACAAACAAAGCTCATGAAAAGGGCTCTAGAATTTGTTGCATTACTTGACAACAGCATCTTGAGGCTTTTACTTGATATTGGTAAGAAATTGCTGTCTGAAACTAGGATTCATGTTGCCATACATATTTTGTTTTGAAACAAGGCAAAAAAATCACAACACTAGGAGGTTGGTTTCACATTGTTTGAAGTGTAACTTTGTGGCATTTGTGATCTACCTTCATTAGGAGAAAACCTATGTTCACAAATCTAGTATTTTCTTGGGATGCAAGTTCTAGCTTTGGGCCAATGGATTCATTCAATGTTTATTTACTAAGCTCAGAGCCACAACCTGCATCCCAAAGAAAATACTAGATTCGTGAACACAGGTTTTCTCCTCATGAAAGTAGGAATGCCACAAAGCAGGAATAATTACAATATAGACGATCCAAAACCAAGCTCCGAGGGTTGTGACATTTTTCACCTCATTTCGCCTAGATCTACAACCTGCATCCCCAGAAGAATACTAATCTGTAAACACAAGTTTTCTTGTAATGAAGATAGATGACAAATGCCACAAAGATGGAGGTGAGAAACATTGAGTGAACATTGATGGATTGGCTTGGATATTCCAGAATCAATGCTTGTTAACACCTCATCTTTTGAACCAACTGCTTCTTATTTACAGTATGGTGGCACTGCAACATTAGCAAGCTGAAATATAAGACTTCTCACATTGATTTTTGTTTACTGCCTCATATGATGAAATTATGTAGATATAACACTGGAATGAGAAATAGAAGGTGACTTACATTAAGTGACATTGGCCACCTTTGTCTATGTGAAGCATTTTATCTGTTGAACATAAGTTTGCACACCTTCAACATGGATCATTTCTCAGGGGTTTGAAAATGCATCTAGTTTTGATCACAGAAGCTATTGACTCCTGAGGTTCCTTATGTGGCTGTCATGTGCACTGACAACATGAGGTTACAGGTTTCAATCGGGATATTGGAAAGGCCTTCTCTGAGGTCCAAGACATTCTAAACAGTATTCAGAGTGCTTGTAATAATTTCCACACTTTCAAAAATTCTCAGCACCATGGGTCATGCACATACAGCTAACTTAGACCTTCTTTGAAAATCTAATTCACTCAACATAAAACTTCTTGAGTGAATGAAAGATCAAAGTTCCTAGTTAATGTTGCAGATCCAATCTTTGCTTCATATCATGCCTTTTGATTTTCCATTTGTTGTGTTGATTCCAATCACGTGAGTCTCCACATAACTTTGTAATCATCTACTTGATGTAATTCAAGCAGGCGAGTGCTTCAAAAGCTCTATAATGTTTGGAAAATACAGCAGCACAAAAGCAATCTTAGTGAAACAAGAATGCTTCATTTGTCTTAGCATTTCTGGAGACCTCTTATTTTGAGATAGTCATGTTTCTTCATCTATGCACCTAAGGCTTTCAATAATTTCTTACTCAATTGGGGAGCAACAAGCAGCAGTTGGATATACTCACCTGCGAAATTCAACAAACTGCATTTCTTTTTGGCATGCAATTCAAAGGACTGACCTGGACCTGTGTGATTTATCTAAAGGAATTACTCTAGGTAGAATGTTTTGTTTTGGAGTCAGCAGAAAAGATTTGAATGTGTGTTTGCAGTGTTGGGAGGAGGTACATTGCTCTGTTGATTGCGATACGGACAACAACTGGATACTGAAGAATTGTGCTGAGTCTGAGAACATGAGCTGGTAAGGCATCCATTCGTGCAACCTTCTATCTTCTGAGCATACTAATATTCAAGTGTATTAATTCTGTAACTGAATAGAGTCCAGCCATTATTTCGGATCTTGTTGCAGCTTGTTTTTGTCCGCTACAATCTTCGTAACTGTCAAATTGGCTTTGTGGCTGTTGTAGGTTTCATATAAGGTGAAGTTATTAGAGCAACTCCATGGGTGCTCAATATGTGACCAAGCAAATTAAAATTGGATGAAGAGTCAAAACATGCCATTTTGGCTCAGCAAAATGATTTTGGCCCAACATTTTTGCACAGTTTGCTCAGGCTGGTAAACGGCACAACAAAGCCTAACACTTGCCAAAGAAGAGTGTAATAAATATGATCTGACTGCTGCTCTTTGTTTCTGATCGCCAATCATAATTGGTCCAGGTGGTTTGCTATTAGTAGTCTCCCACCTCTTTGCAATCAAAGTTTTAATTTTTAAGGGTGAGGTTGGAAAAAAGTAAATAACTAAACTTGGATGTGAGAAATTATTTTGCAGGGTCACATAATGAGCACCAGTGGAGATGCTCTTAGGTGTGTTGAACAGATATTGTCCTTGTCTTGTGATTGGATTTTGGCAAACTCAAAACCCTACACCCCAAATGGAAGTGATCAATTGAGAAGAACCGAGGTTGCATGCATATTACTTGCACTCCTTGTAAATTGAGTTTTTTTGGTAAGAGTTTTAACTTCTGGGTTAACTGTATGGATGCAAGTGCTTTGTTGCATAAGTCATAGTCTCAGATACACTACCATTGTATTGCTAATGTACCAATCATGATATGGTTTTGTGCTTGTGGAGAGGTCTATGTCTCACTGGAGTGAAAATCAGGTTAGATGATTGTATATTTTTTGAGAAGATGTTGCCCTCCACCACTTCTGCCTCTTGGCAAGTGTTGTGATTTCTAGTGTCCTTATGGCTCACATCATTGTAGCTGTGCTTTAAAAGGATGCCAAATTTGAGTATGTGTGTTATGCTCATTGTCACTGTACAATGATGATGTTTGCAGGCTTTGTCTGGAAATGTGGACAGATCACAGAGAGTGAACAGGAGGCTATTATGCATGAAATTCATATGAAACTGCTAAGTACATGGGTGCAGTACCCAACTTCTACTTGTATACTTTTTTCTGGTTCGAGAGTCATGAGGCTGGCTAACATCTGGGTATTTTTGGAAACAAACTTGTTGTCAGTTTGGAACTGGAGCATTTTTGTGAATTTCTGGTCTCGAGTTGTAGCCAACATCCTGACTGAGTTTTCCCATTGCATTCAATAATGTGACAGGGAACTCCAGATGGAGGTTTTACTCATATTGTTGGCTTAAAATTTTGAGCATATTATATTAGTGCTAACTTTCAGAAGCTATGAAGTCAGTGGGGAGTGAGGGCAGCTAGTATCTGCCGTTCGTGGGGAAGGTTATGGTCTCATACTTTGTGGGTGAGACCTACAATATTATCACCATGCCAGTATTCTTGTCATGGTTGTTTTGGTTTGTCTCAAACTGACATAATTGTCACATTCAAAGTGTTGTGGAATTTTTCCTGCAATCTGATAGATATGTATTGCAGGTTTTGTCTGTCTTGGAAGTTTGCATGTGTGTGGATGATAGGAATGTGTCCTGGCTTAGTCCTAAATTTGGCCCACTGATTGTCTGAAGTCCACAAAAGGCCTTGGTGTCTTGTTGTTGGGTAACTGAGCATCTATTATTATTGTCAGTATGATGAAGCTGAGAGGAGAAGGGACAGTGCAAAGAACTTGTTGGAAAGATACACCATTACTACCAACAAATGAATCTGTGGTGGAGTGTGCAGTTTGTCCTTGTATTTCCCTTTTCTCAGTTTGCATCTGTAATTCGAGTGGTTGGAGATCCAGAGTCAATGCCAAAGCTTTTGGTTAAGCTACTTGGCTCTTGAATGAGGACCTACTGAAGTGGCCCCATTAAGTCAGAGGCAGGGTAGTTGCTGTGAAGTAGTTAGCTACCATGAGTTTACTATCAGTTCTTTTGCTGGCAACTGTTTCATGCTGTCAAGGGCAAAAGCACTTTCTGCTATTCAGCAAATGCAGCAATTCAAGGTAGTCAACAAAATTTCACCTTCTTGACAAGGGCATTTGCTTCATCTGCTTTGATGTTTGTTTTGACAGTAGCTTTTGGAGGTATATTTTGGAGATGTGGAAGAGTGTGAGTTTTTTTGTGTATTTTTTATTCCTGTTTTCCTTGCCACTGAACCATCTTGTCCTTTGTTCAAAATGGAAACACTTACACCTTAACTCAGAGTTCTGTGCATTGATTAAGAGCTGGTGCTTCTGGAATTCACCTTGTTGCAAGTATAGAACAGAAGCTTGACACAATTCGATTTTAGGTATTTTGTTATTGAATTGAGTAACCTGTGTCTCAATATGTGATTAGCAAAATCTGACAGTATTGTGCTGGGTTGAGCTACATGCTTGAAGTGCAGGCATGCTCTGGAAATTTGATGATTCATTGCCAGTAGAGTTGTTCCTTGTAGACTTGTATTGATTCCTATGGTCTTTGGGATGTGTACAGATTGAGAAGCTCAGTGACAAGCCGTGTCAACCTGTCTCTTAGCTGAAGTTTCTTACTGAGGCATGGCTGTAGGTGAGATTGACTGTTGCTCATAAGTTGTTCATTAAGGATCAGGAATCCATGACTAGTTTATGTATTGCTCAATGACTTGCCTTTCGAGACTGCCATGCACTACTGGTGTTTGGGCTCCTTCTTGAGGATCTAGGCTGCCAGGATGTCTTTTGGAGACTTCTAAAAGAGTGAAGGTTACTTGTTACTTTTTTCAGATTTGAGTCTATGGTTCAAACTGGGAAGATGCATCTTTAATTGTTGTATTAGGATGAGTTTTGGTTGTCTGGGTGTAAGATCACATTTTTAGGTGGATTACAATCAGAATGCTTCTAAGTCTACAAACAGGTTGGACAAGCAAGTTGCAGTTTTGGCCCTTGGCTTGTTGATCAATGCCGGTGGGTGCTGAAATGGACATATGCATAATGGATTCTGCCATCTTGAAAATGAGCATGCCAAGCATACATTCTTCGAGTATCTGCAAGGTTATTAAGCTACTCAAGTAGTTTAAGCATTGTACTGTCACATGCCAAAGTTGCCATCTTCTTGGTTGGCAGAGATGCAGAGAAGTGAAAGTAGCTGATGATGGTCTCAGGAATGTGGAATGCGTGTGAGGTGGAGACAGGGCTGAAGCAGTTGCACCAGTGTGCTGAAAAGGATTTACACATGTTTATTGAGGCAGGAAATACCACCACTTTAATGACTTCTGCAGTAGATTAGCTGGTTTAACCAGATGAAGACCCTCTCATTGATTTCCCTCCCTGGAGCAATATGTTAAGCAGACAGTCAAGGTGTACTTACAGGATGACATGTCTTTGGATGTGTTATTTTCTCATAGAGATGAAGGCAGACATGGACACTGGATTAGTCTGTTTACATCTTCATGTTAGTGGCAGGTTATGGTATACAAGTATGTGCCATTGTTTGTGTTTTCTCTTTTCCTGTTTGCTGATTGTGTGGCCCAATCTTGAACCTCCATCCTTGTTATCAGGTCATCCCTCAATTTTATCCAAGTTGACTTATATTGTAATTGTGGAGAAGTTCTCATTACCTCTAGAGATATTTTGACATCCATTGCTCTGTTCCAGAGAGTTAGAGGAGATTCCCAAGGAGTCGAGGGGTTGATGCATTTGCATGCTTATATTCCAATTGCAGTGTCACAAGCACATACTTTGAGAACCTGGGCATGCACTTGAGAATGGGCTATCTGATGTTGACATCACAAGGGAGGCCAGAAGTCTAGCAGCAGTTCCAGGGCCTCAGATAGTTCAGAAGGCAGAGGGCAAAGGGCTAAAGCTGGTGCTATCAGAACAGGAGTATCCAGTTGTGGTGAGGATGAGTCAGGTCATTGGTCATGTGAGCATTGCACTTATGCAAAAACCACCTCAACTTCTGTCTGCATTGTCTGCAGCTGCCATCAAGCTTTTGAAGCACTTGATGCTTTAAAAATCCACCAGATTTGTCAAGGTAATGTTCATTCCAACCATAAATGTCTATGCATGTTTCCACAGGTGAACTCTATAGGTAGAGCAATTTCATGTGTCTTGAATCTCCACTGCAAGTAATTTTTGTGTCAGGGAGTGGATGATTGTCGGAATATGCAAAGATCAATGTCATCTTATGGGCATGTATGTACTATGAAGATTGAAAGCTCTTACTTCTGACAAGAGCAGTTTGCTCATCACTTTGCTTGGACTACATGGATGGGTTCAGACTTTGATTTGGGGAATTGACCGTTTCTTGTGGTTGGATTCTCATCCAGCTTTGCAAGTCTCACACTAAAAGATTCACAAGATTCACACTTTCTCGTGCCCCATGGCAGTCGGTGGGTTTGTCTTGTGCATGCTACCTTAGTATCCTTGACAAGAAAGGTAGTACCACCCTTTTCCTACATCCATATTCTTTCCCTCTCTCAAAAGCAAGACTTGAGGAAGTGTTTAGTACTGGAAAATCATCAAACACACGTAATGTAGATCAAGGCTTGCAATTGGGAAAAAAGACCAAACATTTTGCAATTAACTCATCAATTTAGTTATTGCCCGAAGTTCCAACCCAATTAATTGGGTTTTAAAAATAATTATTACAATAATGTTGAGAAAAGAAAGCTAGTAAATGACTTCATCTTTAGTATACATATACACCAGACCTATAGTGAGCCATTTTCACTAATGAACACATGGCAGTGGGGCTGAACTTAATTCATTTTTATGGCCCCACAGTGGAGTAAGCTAGGGAGTTTGGTCACTATATCCTAGTAGTAAGGTCCTTCTGATTGTGTGAAGATGAATAATATCCTAGTGCAAGGTCTTTTTGCTTGTTTGAATATGTCATCTCAAGACGAATTTAGGATCTTAGACTCCAAATTAGACAACATTTCCTTTGGTAAATATATTGCACTTAGATGCCTAGCTCAATAAGGTGAAATTACCAGGATAAGTGGGGTTCACACAAGCTATTTCTAAGATACATTTGAATTGCTAGCCTATACCTATTGAAAAGCACTAGGAGAAATTCCCTAGTGTTTTTGGAGGCCACCTTTTATCTGTCAAATTGGCTTCTAGGCAAGGGGGCATCTTACACCAACTCCTCCTTAAGAGTGGGAGAGATGTTACATCTACTCCTCAAAAGTAAGCAGAATATCCATCCCACTCTTGATTGGAAAATTGACATTTGAGTAAAACAGTCCCAATTTGGAAGAGGAACCAGTTGTAACCAAAAGAAAAGGGTACTAAAACCATCTCCTGATTGCAAATCCTTACTCTTGTTATAATGTCTGCAACTTATCTCCTATCAAACAGGTAGTGTCACAACACCCTGGTTCTGCAGTCCTACAGTATGTGATCCTACATACCATGAGAATTTTCAGACCGTATATGCCTATTAACCTCTCCTAAATATGCTACAGTAGTAGTTCTCAATTGCTGTTGGGAACAAATTCTTGTATTATGAGTACATGAGTTAATAGGGTCTGGCTTGAGGTCAACGCTCTCAATGTTCATTTGGTCTATTATGAGCTACTAATCCATCCCCCTACCACATGAGATAAATGCAGATAAATGCTTGGTCTAACCTTTAGAAACAGATCAACTTTTGGGTACAAATCTACAACTAAACAAGGTCTACCAAGTTGGTTTGCAACTACTCAAGAAAAATAGAATTTTGTGCGGAATATGGATATATGGATACTTGCTATGATCTCTCCCATCTTGTTTTTCTATCACTCACATTGTGTCAAGCCCAAGGATACCCACTAAGGTTTCTAGCTCCCACTCAGGTGTATGAACTACCCATTGGATTTTCAAGAAAGGTTCCACCAAGGTCCCTTGTAGATGCACTTCTTTATATGCTCTTAGTTCTACAACTTAGACCTCCTTTAGGCGTCATCAACCTTTAGCATCAATCCTTTATAAGTCCTAACTCTAACAAGAACACAAAACCTGCCAAATATAGTCATTGGCGCAACAAAAAAACAATACATCAACTACATATTCCTACAAGCTCTTCCTTCTACACAAACTGCAACAATTTGAACAAAAACAGACCTCTTCTTTTGCTTTCGAACTACCTTTCTGATCTTGGTCCAATAGCTCTTATTCCCATCTCCCTTGTGTGCTTAAAGCACTTTCAACCACCCATCATCTACTGCCAACATGTTTCACATAACACATAAACAACAAACTTTCCTACTCAAAGTCATTAACAAACAATGATGATAAACTCCATCGCCTGCACAAAAAAAGTTGACAGCGGTTCAAAACAAAACTTAAACCCTAAAATGAACTAGTGTTCACATTATAGAAATCCAAGTGACTTCCTATCCAGTCACACAATAACACAAACCTCCATAAAAGTAATGTAAAATGTCTACTAGTAGAGTTGGATTTCAACCTAAAAATTTTGGTTGGAAAAAAAAAAGGAATTTGGTTTAAAAATGGAAAATCTTCATCCTTAACAAGTGCAATTTTATTAGTTACATACAGCTTTCAAATTTTCAATTTTTTGGAGATTATGATCGAGCTACCATTTTTCATTGATAGTAAAAATTATAAGATACATAGAATGCATCCTTGTAGGTTGGTTTTATTTTTAAAAACTCCATTTGAATTTGGGATGAGGGAGAAACAAATCATCAAAGGATGCTCATCCATGAGCACCACACACAGTCAAGGAAAGGAAACTATTTTTTATTATTTCCCAATCCAAACTTTGAAAGGAGCTCATTGGGGTGGTGGTGTAGTAAAAAAAAAAAGGAGCATTTACAAAAAGATATTATGTCACATAGATCACATTTGTATTTTAATTCTTTAGGAATAACAAAAAGAAGGCATGTCACAAGATGTTTTTTTTCCACAAGAATGTTGCCTCACAAGATTGATGCACTGCATCTTAATTATCTCTAATCTAGACCATGTTCAATTATATATATATAGGAAACGTGGAATATCTTTCTAAAACCTCTCTTAGAACATCATAGAATATGAGTTATGACAATGAACTTTTAAATCAAACAAATAAATGCTCAAAGGATCCATTTGTTCTTGACAAAAGGTTTAGACTCATAACCATCTGCATAATCCAATAGCCCCATCTCCCAAGTATTCCCCCAAACATTAAATTACAACATCACTTTTCACCAAATTTTTCACTCCATTTTGACTCTTTGAGAGAATGATAGCCCTAATGAATCCCCATACATATCCATAGTTACATATTTGAGATGATTCCCAAAATTCCCTTCTTTCCTCTCCACATTTTCTCTTCCATGACCTCATTCTATCCTATATTCCCCTTGGTTTTTCATCATCCCCCTCCATATTTTCTTAATTTTTTATTGAACATGGTCCAATTATAGGAGACATCATTGTTAAAATTGCAATGAACTGTCAAGCTTATCTACAGCTGATTGATTTTGATGGTGTTAGTTGATTTTTCTAAAGACCTCATGATATTCATTATTGTCCCTATTATTTTAATACATGGCTTGTCCTTGATTTTTCTAGGTGTATTAATTGATTAAGTTGTATATAATGTGTGCTAAGGATCAATAAAATTATCTTTTTTTTTACGTTAATGCAGTGTGCCAAACAAAGCACAAGTGTATGTTTAGTAGTGGACTACATATTTGGTAGTAGACTTGATCAACAAGTCCCGATCCATTTCCATTTCTATATGATCTTTGTTTTACTATAATTCTTTGCATGCTAGATGGAGTCTTCTGTAAGTCAACAAGTTATGGGTCCACAAGGATTCAGATGTGTAATTACTAAGTTTGTAGGAAATAACTTCCATCTCTAGAAATTCAAAATGCAAATGTTATTAGAAGACAAAGAATGTTGGAGCATTGTGTCAAGAACGAAAGTCAAATTGGCAAGTAACTTTATAGAGTGGAAGAAGAAAGATAGGAAAGCTAGGACCTTCATCATCATGGGGTTGCATGATTCATTGCTCTAGAATGTCATTGGAGCAAAAACACTAAAGGAGACATGGGATTGACTATTAAAGGTCTATGAGACTAAAGGATTAACAGACAAGCTTTTTTTAAGACATCAATTCTTTGCGTACAAAATTAGTCCTACAGACAACATGTTGGATCATATTAACAAAATAAAGTTTATGTTTTAACACCTTGAAGGTATTGGGGAGAAGCTTGATAAGAGTGATGTTATAATGGTCTTGTTGTGTAGTTTACCAAAATTTTACAACAATTTGATAATAACATTAAAATCATAAGTAGATGCTAACATTAACATTGAATTCATAATAACAAGACTTTTCCATGAAGAGCTAAGGAGGAAGGATGCCGAAGGATCAAATGAAGGAAGGTCAACTTTGCTTATATGCACATCCAAAGTTATGTCTAATAATTAAACAATTGATGAGAAGTCAACCATCAAGAGAGACTAAAAGAAAAATTTGTGTAACTACTACAAGAAACCTAGACATTGGGCATGAGATTGCAAGAAGAAAGCAATTGACTTACGACATAAAGGATAAGTCAAAGAAATGGTTTTTGTTGTGGAATAAGCATTTTTGGCCACAACAAATGTTTCAATGAACGAAACATGGTACATTGATTCAAGAACATCACAATAGATCATGTTTCAAATAACATTTCCTCTAACTATGAGCACATTCCTAAGAGATCTATCTACATGGGTGACAATTCTATCTAGGAGGCCATTAAAAGGGAAGTGTTCATTTAACCATGAAAGGCGGAGAATGTGAAGTTGGAGGTGTTTTGCATGAAGTTTTCCATGTTCCTGGTCTTATTAATAACCTCTTTTTAGTTAAAAAGGCTACAACTCAAGGTCTAAAAGTAGAATTTGAATAAGAAAAATGTAACATCGAGAATAATGCTAGAGAAATTCTTGCAAAAGTAGTAAAGGAAAATAGACTTTATATATTGTTGTGTTTGCATGTATCAACTCATGACAATGTTCAAATAGTTTGGGTAAAAAACAACTTGAAAGTTCGGCATGAAAGATTTGGCCATCTAAAGAACAAAATTTAAGGTTCCTTGTACAAATTTTTTTAATCACTAGCATGGATGCTAGGACTAATCATCAACTTGATTTTTGTGTAGGTTATGCTAATGGCAGGCAATGCAAGATTTTTTTCCAAAAAGGAGACCCAAAGAAAATGCTCAAAATTCTTTTAGAATTGGTGCACACATGCCTATGTGGCCTTATGAAAATCACCTTAGTGGGAGGAGCCCGATTCTTTGTGACTTTCATAAATGACAACACCAAGATGGTGTAGGCCCACTTTCTAAAACAAAAATCAAAAGCTTTGGTACCATTCAAGGAATTCCAAACTATGGCAGAAACTAACTTAGGGAAAAAGATCAAGTCCATCTGGAGTGACAATGGTGGTGAGTTCATTTAAAAAACTTTCAAAGGTCATTGCAAAGCAAAATGTATTCAACAACAATTCATTCCACCATACAACCCACAATCCAATGGTGTTGTTGAAAGGCTCAATTAAACTTTGGTTGAAATGGTTAGGTGCATACTTCAAACAAAAATGTAACCCATAGCTTGTGGGTAGAAGTAGTGGTGACAACTACCTACTTGAAAAATAGGAGTCCTAAAAGTTACTTGGAAAACAACTCTCCATTAAAAGTTTGGAACGGAGAAAAACCAAATGTTGAGCACCTTGAGGTTTTTGGTAGTGATGCCTTTGTCCATAAACCAAAGGAGCAGAAGTCAAAGCCAAATAACAAAAACACTCTAGGTCTTTTGGTGGGCTATGTAAGCAAATCTTACAAAATGTGAATCCCATTTGAAAGATGGTTGTGCATTAGCAGAGATGTTTGGTGGTTGAAAGCTCACCACAATTTCAAGCCACAAATCCCACAAATGGAATTCATGGCAATGAAATTTATCAAAACAACAAGGATTTTTAATTCGAGGTTGTTATTGAAGATGATGTTAGTAAAGAGATGAAACCAACACAAGTTCTTCAAAGACTAATTAGGGAGTAGAGACCTTAAAAAAAATTGGAAGATTTTGTTACCATAGCTGAATTTGCAAACATTGCAAGTTATTTGGAGGATCCAAAAACTTTTGTTGAAGCTTCGGCTAGATATGATGCATAGAAATGAATTTTTTGAAGGAGAACAACACATGGGTGTTAAAGAGAACAACACATGTTTTTAAGCTATCGAAGGATTGGAAACCCATTAGCTACAAATGGGTATTCCAAACTAAAAAGAACACTCAAGGACAAGTTGTCCACCACAAGGCAAGACTCATGGCTAAAGGTTATGCAACAAAAACATGGCATAGTTTTTAATGATATGTTTGGTCCAATGGTGAAATTCACCTCCATTAAAGTGTTGTTAGCCATAGTTGCAATAAATGTCTTGGAGATATATTAGGTTGATTTCAAAAATGCATTCATGAATGGAGATCTAGATGAAACCATTTTCATGAAACAACTTGATGGACAAGTTTTCAAAGGAGAAGAGGAATTTGTTTGCAAATTGCAAAAGTCTATATGGGCTAACGTAGAGTTCAAGAAGTTGGTACTAAAAGCTAAATAGTTTCCTTGCAAAAAAAAATTTTACTAGGTTGGAGTCTGGCCATAGTTTTACATCAATACACATGAAGGTGTAATCATCACTATGTATTTTGATGATCTTTTCGTTTTCGCACAAGATGTAAAGGTTTTTCATTGGTTGAGAAACATTCTTTGTAGTAGATTCTCAATGAGAGACTTAGAAATGCAGTTCATTTTAGGACTTCACATAACTAGGGATAGATCCCAAAGAAACATTACATTGGGTTAGCCTAGTTATATTGTAGGAGTTTTAACCAAGTTTGAGATGGATGCATGCAAACCCATCACTACACCTTTAGATTCGAGTGTTAGACTTTCAAATTGTCAAAGTCCAAGTTCAATAAAGAAGAACATGAAATGCTTAATGTTCCATACAAGAGGGTTGTAGGCAGTGTCATGTACTACATGGTTAGCATAAGACTAAACAAAATTGTGATTATTGGAATTGTTGTTTAGTTCTTTAATAATCTTGGACTATCAGATTGGCAAATTGTTAAACAACTATTTAGATACTTGCAAGGTACTCAAAACCTTGCATTATGATACTCACTAGATTCCTTTGAAAAGAACATTAACATAAAGTTGTATGATTTTTGTGATTTTGGCTAAGGAGGTCACGTAGACACTAGAAGATCAACAAACGGCCATGTGTATATTCTTGGTGGAGTAGTTGTTTCTTAGGCAAGTAAGAAGCAAGCTACATTAACTCTTTTTTCTATAGAAGTAGAGTACATGGCTTGTACTCAAGCAACTAAAGAGGTTCTTTGGCTTAGAAGATTCTTACGAAAGGTTGGATACAAACAAGAAAAACCAACCTTGATATTTTCTGACAATCAAGGAAGTTTGGCCTCGTTAAAAAAATTAGTGCACCATTTTCACACAAAGCATATAGACATACAATTCCATTTTGTCAAGGAACACATCTCCGCCAACAAGGTTGAATTTCAATATCTTCCAACAAAGGAGATGACTATCGATATTTTTATGAACGGAATTGGTAGAGATAAGTTTAAAACTTGTAGGAGCAAGTTAGGATTAATACACCTTAAATACCAGCTCGACATCATTGAATGGGAGTGTTAAGATTGCAATGAGTTGTCAAGTTTATCTACAATTAGTTGATTTCTGTGGTGTTAATTGATTTTTCTGAAGGCTTCATGATATTCATTGTTATTCCTATTATTTTGCTACATGACTTGTCTTTGATTTTTCTAGGTGTATTAATTGATTGAGTTGTATATAATGCATGCTAAAGATCAATAAAATTATCCTTTTCTTTTATGTTAGTGTACAGTGCCAAACAAAGCACAAGTGCGTGTTTAATAATGGACTACATACTCGGTAGTAGACTTGATTAACAATTCCTAATCCATTTCCATTTCTCTATGATCTTTTTTTTACTACAATTTTTTGCGTGCTAGATGGAGTCTTCTATAAATCAACAATCATGAATGTAGCAAAGAAGTCATGGTGATTTTATTTTTTCAAGATGCACATTGATGTTACAACCGAAACATCTCCTTCGAATGCAATTAGTATGCAATCCAACAACTTAAGTATTCATAGAGACACAAAAAAACATTTAGCTTTTTCCAAAGTTTAAAGAATGCCCCCATCCAAAACTGCAACCTCTTTAAATTGCCTCTTCCACCATCACCAAAAACTTTTCACCAACCACCATAACCAATCTTCCATATTTTCCATCAAGAGAAAACTTCCACATAAGATAATAACCACAACCCACACCACACATACATGGTTGACAATAGACCAAATGCCCACACTTTGCCTTCTATTGTCGTCCAACATTTGCACAACATAAAACATAACAAAACGAAGTCTTATTCCATAAGAACACTACCCCTTTTTAACACACATGTTGATCATGTTCACACATCATGATCCAAAAGCAACTTGTACTTTCATCCAATACATCATTTTAGGTTACAATGGCATTTTTTATTTCCATTTTTTAATAATTTTAGCCATGGATATGAGAACTTCTACCATTCGCTTAACAAGCAACAACATATTGTTATATTGTTTCTACAACAAACATGCTACTCTTTCTCAATGAACCACAACTAGAACAAGAAGTTGAATATGCTTTGTTGAATTTTTGGTAGGTGTACACACAAAACCATGTTGGCTTTCATGCGTGTGTTGGAAAGATATCGGTGGGAAGTCATCTCTCTTTCCAAGTTTTGGTGATATCTTAGAACTTTGGATCCTTTTCATTGCAAGGGCTTCTAAAATATGGTTATAATATTTCCTAATCATAATAAAAAGTTATATACTTATAGATGATTTAGCAAGGTGCAATTAGAGTTTTTTTCTCCAATTTTGTGACATTAAAAAAGTTAGTATTCTTTTTCCAATTTTTGCAAAATTAAGTGAATTAACAATTGATAAAGAAAAATTCCAAAAATTCCCAACTTTTTGGTGAAAAAGGTGACAAATCTTATTGGAAAAAAAATTGGGTGCAGTGTTATGGTGTTTGTGTTGTCAATCTTGATGCTTCATCATCTTGTAATTGGATCACAAGCTAATCAAATTGATGTTTATTAATCATTACTTGCACTAGGTGCAGAAAGGAGACAAGATTGTCATGTGGTTAAAAGTTTGGTTGTGGTGCAAAGTGAAACATAATTGTTTTGCCCATTATGGAAAGTTGGAAGTTGAAACTACAAAACATATAAAATAAGAAAAGTTCTTTAGTTCCCAAAAAATGAACTCACCATAACAACTAGTGAACATTCTTTAAAATGTGTGACCAAATGAAACCTAAATAGTTTTGTAGTCTCTCCCTTACATATTGAGCCAATAAACTAATTTGTCATACTAAAACATATTACCAAGTGGCATGGTGCTCTCAATTCTTCAAGAATATGGTGCCATAGCTGAAGAATCATGACCATTATGATATATATTAATGTGGCAAAAGGATATGGATTTAGGGTTTTAGTGTGAAATGGGTGTTTTTTGTTGTTGTTTTGGCATTGTAATCCAACTTTTATCTTATCATATTGTCATACATTGGAGCACTTTAATGGGAAGGTTTGGTGCTGATGATAAATATGTTATTAAGAAGGTGCAAAAGATTAGGAATTATTGTTATGTTCTTTGTTTTTTTTATGTGTGGTGGAAAATGGTGCGAACAAGGGAACCAAACATGGATGCAAGACTACAAGAGACGTTGAGATTTCCAAGCTAAACATGTTTTTCAATTTGTTTTTTTTTCAATTGTCAAATGCTTTGATGTTTTGTTGCTCAACATTAGTGGATTTCGAGATGAATGCTCATAAGATGTGAATGACGTTTTGTTGCCTCCAAAAATTTCGCTACATTGGAGTAGTAACAAAATGTTAGTTCTTAATAAGTCTTTAAAGGTAGATGATGGAAATGATGGAAATGATGAGGGGCTCTAGAGGATTAAATGGTTGGTTTGTTGTGGAATTCACCACTCAAATTTGGTAAATTTGAGTCAAGCATCAGTCACTCATTGTTGGGGAGGGATGAGTACTTTCTTGCTAGGAGCTCCGAATAGTTATTGCTTCATGGGAAGATTGGGTGTTTTCTAGGATGATTTTTGAAGTTCTACCAATGAAAGGATCATTGCTTGTTAAACTCATTCAAACTCTAATTAACCTCTGACTGGGAAATTAAGGGTTTATGAGTCAATTTGTAGAAATTCATAACATGGTGACCAAGATAGCCATAGAGAGGAGATCCACAATGTTTTGATCCATCATCTGTCTTAGTTTAAGATCAGCATTATGTTTGGTTGCTGTGATTTGTGATGTTTGTATGAACATTTATCATGAAAATTTATGTTGAGATGAATATGGTGCACCACAATTTATAAGCGGTAGACATGGTATTTGTAGAACTTTGTATGACCCCTCTTTTTGGTTACACAAGTATATAGAGAGCAACAGAATTATATAGTCTTTGGGTGTCTACTGGTATGGAAGAACATTTTAGTCTGATATCACCTCAGGCAATATCAATCTTATGCCAGAACCAGACTGGCATGAACCTGAGGTAAAAGCAGGTCTAATATCAGTTTTATACCTACCACATACCAGGCCAAAATCAGCAGCCTTAAACCCAGTACCCCAACAAGGCCAGCATGAAAGTGTTAATATTGTTCCAATACTACTATCGGGCTGGTATGAAAGTACTCACTATTAGTACCCAACTGGTATGTGATAAGGGACATACTGGGTACACACCGGTCATGAGTCATGACCCTCTTGCATGCTCTTAAGAGCATGAGTAAAGCAAACCAGTTATCCAAGCTCAACACTAACAGCACAGGCCAAGAATGTAGACTTCCTGCAGATTCTCAAAGCTACCAGGAGTCATCTGATTGAACTTGCACATCTATTGTGAATCATCTTTGAGATCATAAGATAGTGTAGTTTTGTAGTTTAATCTCAGCAGACAAAAACTCGAATTTATGGACTAGTTGACTGCCTCAAATGTGCTGGTTACCGTGAACAGGCTTGGTGCTCAAGTTACAAGATTATTCACAGTAACGACCACATTTCAGTTGGGTATTGAAAATAGAAGAGTATGAGTTATGGGATTCTTCCAATAGCAACCACAAAACACCCAAAAAGACTTAAGGAGGTATGAAAATGCGAAAAGGCAGCAAGATACATGATATGATTGAGAATCTCTCATCCAATGGCATGCTGCCACACTAGCAAGATGCTCCTTACAATTGATTATGGTAAAATAAAGGGTAGGCTACAACTCGAAGAAAACTGAGCAAAAGTCTTTACTGGCACATACTGTGCATGCTTCATTACCAAACCTTGCTTCAATTTATGAAACTCACCAACCCTCTGAGTCCTGACTAAACACACAGCCACATTGCTTACCATTGCAGCAATCTCTGCTGATGAAGGTGGAGAGGCACCATTTGATGGCAGTGCCTGCCTACATAATGGCATGTCAGACTTAAAGCAAATCCTTTCCTTGGTTCTTCATTGAATGACAATGTTTTAGGGAAAGCTAGATGACTAGCGCAACAAGGGGGAGCCATTCCATGACCTTAGGGTCTGGGTGGCAGATTGCAACAATCCAGAAAAAAAACTATGTTCAACACACACATTTTGGTCACTATTATTATGTGTGTATGATTATCACTGGAATATTATGTCATATAATGTGATGGAAAAAACCCCAGACCACTATGAAAAATGTCACTAACAACAACATTTTAAACCCTATCAAGAGTGGTTAACATGTATGGTAAAACATGCATGCAAGGGGCAGCTTCAAGGTTGAGCCCCTGTCAACAAGGCCAATATCCAATGAAAAGAGAAGTGGCTAAAGTGTAAGGACTAGGGCATTGCCAGAATAAGTGGCCCACACGAGGTGATAGTCAGGTGTGTCCCTGTTTCTGGTCATTTCCTCATCAAACCGTGTTACCTGATGTAAAAACAACATAGGAAACAGGAGAACTGGCTTTGAAGCAAAAAGAACATCAGCTCCATTTTGTGAAACAGTGCCTCCAATGTTGGGAGGCAAAATCCCCTATTAAACATGTCCTCTGTTATTACTCAAAACGAAAAGTAAAGTTTTTGCCAAGATTCTTTATAGTATGTATACCTAATTGGAACTGTCTTTTATTATCTTATGCAGATGTGCTCATTAGGAAAGGAAAAAAAAAAACAACTTCAGGCCTAATTACATATGTGGTACGTAAAAGCCTGTGGGGTTTACCATAGGCAAAAGTCCCTGCTCAGATTATTTATTTATTTGTTCCAATGGTAGGCTACACCACCAGGTATCACAGGAAAAAGCTAAAAAAAAGAAAAGAGGGGGGCCATTTCTGAAAGACACAATGCCCCATGGGACATTAAACTTACTTAAGATAAGATTCATAATTTAAGGTCCGTTCACACTTGGTGTTAGGGACTAGTGCTGAGTCATCTAACATCATGCCAGCCATTTAGGAATTAAACTTAGTTACCATGAAAGTTTTATGTTAAGCTAATGTTCACTTAACATTAAGCTATTGCCCATTTGACATTGAGTGCCACCTGGGATGTCACCTAGAATTTCATTTAACAGTGACTTAACATCAAGTGTGAATGCACCAGTAGAAAGGATTTTCTGACCACTTATCCACTTTTGAATGGACCTATCTTATGTTGATCTGAAGGTGCAACAAAGAGATAATTTGTAAGAGATAGAGTCGACTATTTACTTCAACTAAATAATAAATAGATTTTAACACATATACAAACAAAGCATTTTTCTTCTTCTTGTAAATTATCCAATGTACATCCGCAAGTGGCTAAGCTATCATTACACCGCCATCCATGCCTGGTTCATGTGACTGCACAACAGTCGTGGTCAGGTGGCTAGAGTGAACCAGCACCCACCAGTGCACCAACGTGGATGGATGGTGCACTGATAGGATTCTCTTTTCTATCCCTGTGCCATCCCAGGTTGACGTTTTTTCTTTTCCCTTTCTCAGCCCTGATCTCAGTTTTTTTTTTTTTCAACTTTATTTTCTCCCCTCCCCGCGGTTTATTCTTTTTTTGGCTTTTGAAACTTTTCCTACCCACCCACTTACTACCCCCCCACTGTCCCCCACCGACCTACTCGCCTATATATTTAAATTAAAAGTAGACCCTTCCCCATCTACCTACTCACCTATAAATTTAAAATGTGCTACTCTCATCCCCACCCACCTACCTGCCCTACCACTGACCTACCTACCAACACTTTAAGTAGGTATTTACCAAACCCCACCTACCTGGCTACACCTACTTACATGGTTGCCACTGCAATAGAGCCCCAATGGTTGAAAATGATGAAGAAAAAATAAAATATTACACGGAGTTTGTTCTTGTTCATTAAAACAAATAAATAAAGAGACAATTAAAATATTTAACAACCCCCATATAAAGGTATTGCAAAATCAAGTGGATAACCAAAATGATAAAAAGCTTCAATTCAATTTAGATGCATTTAATGCATGTTGTACTTAGGTTCATAAAGTAAAATATTCAATGAACGTGCAATACCCCATTCTAGGTACCCCTGAAATAGTTTGGGCTCCATATCATATCTTTCGAAGGTATTGTATAGCCCTTTCAAAACTTAGAAGAAATGTAATACCTTCATTGGGCCACACAACAATACCCCTCTCAAGGTATCCCAAAAATACATTGGGTTTGTAAAATATCTTTTGACATTTGAAGGGATAATGCCTAGCCCTACCAAAACCTAGAAGGATTTCAATACCTTCATTGTGCTATACTATAAACACCATGGGTTGAATTATTTTGGTTTAGATTATCACAAGGGTATTGGTCATGCCCAAAACTACCTAATACACCTACAATACCCCTCTCGAGGTACCTCATAAGTACATTGTGCTTCATAACATATCTTTTGACACATGATGGGGTATTGCGTAACTCTACCAAAACCTACAAGGAAACTAATACCCTCATTAGGATATTCTATAATTAAACACCATGTATTGTTCATGCCCAAAAAGATTCAATGAACATGCATTACTTCTCTAGGTATCCCAGAAATACATTAGGCTCCATAACATATCTCTTTAACATGTGGAGGGGTATTTCGTAGGAAACAAGGAAATGAATACCCTCATTAAAATATTTTGTAATTAAACACCATGGGTTTAAACTATTGGAGGGGTAATGCTCATCCTTAAAACTACACAATACACCTACAATACCCCTCATAGGTTGTCCCAAAAAATACATTGGCTCCATAACTTAAAACGTAAAAAGATATTACATAACCCTACCAAAACCTACAAGTAAACTCCATGGGCTAAATTATTTCACTTTAAACTATCAAAGGGGTATTGCTTATGGCAAGGAATACTCAATGTAGATGCATTACCCCCTAATAGCCAAAAATACATTGGGTTTTGAAATATATATTTTGAAACTTGTAGCGGTATTGCATAATCATATATGAAAATCAATATCGTTACTAGGGTATTCAATAATTAAACACCATGGGTCTACACTATTGGAGGGTATTGCTCATGCTTAAAACTACACAATACACCTGCAATATCCCTTATTTGTAAAATAAGTTTTAATGAAAATTAAAATTTTCAAAAATAAGTTATTAACGTTGTATATTTTATTGATGCGTATAATTTAATATTATTTCTGTGTAAATTGAATATTTTAATTGAAGTTTGAAATATAAGTTACTAATATTATGTAAGTTTAGTTTGTATAAATTTATTTTATGTAAATTTTAGTTTACAATGTACGAAATGATGATATATTTAGTTTAATAATATGTGAAATTTTATATTTTTGCAATTCTAGAGATATAATGTTTGCATAATTATTTTAACTTAGTAAAATTTTTAATCAAACATTTGATGGAGGAGAAAGGTGGAGCAAAGAATTGAATCAAGGTCTCTGTGGTTCTGAAGTTTTGCGTAGGGGAGCGCAAATGGGTGGTGGGGTAGGTAGGGGGAGGTAGATGGGTTGGGTGGTGGAAGGGAGGTAGGTAGGTTGGAGGAGTAAGTAGAAGTTCTCAGGAAAAAAATTTGGGTTCAAGGATGGCGGGACAAAAAAGAAAAAGCGAGAGAAAAAAAGGCGCAGGAAAAAAAGGCCCAGGAAAAAAATGAGAGCGAGGAATAAAAAAACTACTGACCAAATAAACTGACCCCTGGGGGGCAGTTTCATCCCATCCATGAAATCCCAGAACGGGATTTTTTGGATGGTGCACTGGTGGGTGCTGGGTCACTCAAGCCGTGGTCAGGTCACTATTTTTCAGCATCGACGGACTTAGAGTTGCCACGATCTAGATCCGACGGTTGCGCTGGCGACGATAACAAAGTGAAGGAAAAAGGTTCCCCGCCCCCCGTCCAAGCAAGCAAGCTCCTGTTTCAGTGCAGTTCAGTGCGCGCAGGAACGGGAGAGAGAGAGAGAGAGAAGAGGAGAGAAGCGACTTCGTGTGCAACAAACGGAGGGAGAGGAAGGAGCAATGGGGGTTGTGAAAGTTTATTTGTGTGTCTACAACTGGCTGCTTTTCGCAGGATGGTAATTTCCTTCAATATTTAGTTGTTTTATTCTCTTCTTTGGGGGCAGATTGATCGGAGTCTTTTCACTGAAGTTTTGCTTCATTTTCACATGTGTAAGTTCTGCTGCAGAAGAAGAAGAAGAAGGAAGGCAGGGAGAAGAGGAAGAGTGTGTGATTTTTGGTGTGTGGATGGACCAGGCTACAGATACTGGTGTCCGCGGTAAAAGCGCTTCAGCAGTCAGGGCCGTCTGGGGTGTACACGGCCGTGGAGAAACTATTACAGATATGGCAAACTGCTGCTCTTTTAGAGGTTTTTTGTCCCCTTGTCTTTTCCTTCCTTTGGTTTCTCGTTCTACGGCAAATCGTTTATGGTGTAGGCTTCGATCACATTCTTAGAAGCACGTTTCAATCTGGTAGCACGTGATTCTCTTCTTTATTTGCGTCATTTTGAGTGTTCGAAAGGGAGAGAGGGATAATAATACACGCACACAGCTGCTCACATATAGATCGACAAACTATGCTGGACAATTGATGAGTTTCTCTCAGTGAGAACTAACACTCCAGGGGATGTGGTCGCGTTTTGACCGTTTGTGCCGCGTACATGTCGATCTGCCGGAATTGGGGGTTGCGTTTATATAGATTTTCAACAGCATTGTGGGTGAGTGATCGTTGTGACATTCTGCAGCCTGCCCAGCTCTCCATCTTGGTGTTTGCATTCCTGTCCTTTATTCTTTCTGGTTTTTCAAACCATTAGTCAAACTGCCTCCCTCCCTCCTCTGTCTGTGTGTCTGTGTGTCTCCTGGAGTTCTGAAATGAGAATATAATGCCACTTGTTGTGTTTGAAGCTTGTCAGAGAAAGTTTTCCCATCAAATAATATAGCTTAATAATCCTCCCAAGGGTTTCAGATTTTCATCAGGGCACCTTGAATGCAGGCATTGTGCGATCACCGGTGATGGCCACACTTCCACAGATAGGATCACGCATCTACCTCACTTGGGGTATTCTCTTTAGTTTTCCTCAGGTAAGAAGTCCATCACCTCATTTCCTACTTGGGTGTGCCACAAATTTCTATTCTGGTCACCTTTCAAACCAGTGGAGTTCATCTGCCTTCATTTCACTGTTTGTTCTGGGGAAAAAAATGATCGATCCTACTTGGCTACCATGAATATGGCAGATGAATGGGAACTTCTAGCATTCCAGAGTAACTTGAAAATGCATCAGAGGACATCCCACTTCATGTGAATTTCCAAGACTGTTCCAGACTTGTCACAATCATTTCACCAGATGTGAATGATTGTCTCCTGCCACACAAAGCTGTCAGTATAAAAATGCATGAAATATCTCTTGCTGACAATGTCATTGGTGGAAATCTGCACAGTGGCATTAGAAGTCTAGATTTGCCCACATTTTAAGGTAGAAAACTGGTTAGGGTGCACTGTCTCAGTGTTAGCTACTTTTCATGTCAAAATCTAGTGATTTCTTGAATATCAATTTGAACTGATGAACTGAAAAACTTTTTGTATTATCATTACATTTTCCTTGAGTCAACAGATGCATAAATGGGATGTGGTGCACGAGTGCAGGTGCAGGAGCACTGGTTAGTGACATCTTTGGTCTTGAGCTGGTCCATCACTGAGGTGTGCATTTTGCAGTTATCCAATTCCCTTCTTTTGGTGAAGTAACACAATTGGAATTTGTTCTGGGACATATTACCTGTTGGTAGACAAAGAAGGGACAGATAATGAAATAATTCAGGGACAATCTTTAGTTTGCAGACAGAAGTTAGTAGTTGTTTATGAGATGTACAGGTTGGTAAGCTCAAACAGGACCTTGTCCTACTGGGTCACTCCAAAGCTTGAGTATGAGAAAAACTGGTTAGATTTTATTCTGTCTTCTGCTGCTGAAGAAAACCTCAGTGTGTTGTGTATTGTACAGCTCCTCAATGTTGTTGAGCTGATCAGTTAGTTGACATTGATCTTGTGTGGCTAGGTTATCCGCTATTCATTCTTTGCCTTGAAGGAAACCTTTGGTTACACCCCTCGTTTTCTCCTTTGGCTAAGGTTAGTGCCTTGTTATCTCAATATCATTGTTTCTATCCCTCTGTTGCTTTGAGAGCTTGGAGTTTTAGATGTCACATCCCAAGTGAAATCCAGTATGCTAGAGTTCTTACATTACACCTCACAGAGTGTTAGCTAATGTGCTCTTTGTCACTGCTGATGAAGTCAGTGGGTAGTTTTGATAGATAAGTTGCCATCATACATGTTACTGTTGACAGTCTGTGAACTCTCAATACTGTCACTATTGTAGTTTTATTGTGCTTTATTCACATTCTACCCTTCTGTGCTTTTCATCTTCCTGGTTCTTCAATCCTTATCTTGAAGTCTTTCTTTTACTTAAAAGGAAAAGTTTCACCTTATCCTAGCTTTCTTAATCATGAGTATGGAGATTTCTCTAGTATCATGATTATCAGATTTCTTGCTGCTTTTTTCACAAAACATTTGTCTTGGCATTCAGAAACATACTTATCACCTTGTGCAAAAGAACCCTTTCTTTTGTTTTCCAGGTGGTTTGCTTTGTTATCAAAGGACACATCACAATCCTGAGACATGCTGAAGTAGATAGTGGCAGTAAGACATATCAATTTCTCTCATATTTTTGAGGAATGGCTGGCAGGTACACTACCTTCTTTGTACTGTACCCCACAGGAATCTGTAGTGAAGCTGGCCTTGTTTTTGTCACTCTCCCATTCATGCAAGTAAGTTGCTATTCCTTTTTGACTCACAGTTTGGGACTTTTTTCTGCCTCACTTTTAACACTGAAAAAGATCAGTGGTAACTTTAGCAGGTCAGCTTTAACAGTGAGCAGGTTGGCAAGTTTTGCATTTGTTGTGTGAGGATGCTCTATAAGGACTACTTGCTGTGCTCTCTTGTTTTTGTGTATGCCTGAATGTTCATTTGCTTGAATACATCCCTATGCTATGTAGCTGGACAGTGAATAAGATGAGTGACATTCCATTGCCAATATGGCTTGTTGACTGGAAGGAACTTGTGTATGTCAATGAACAGGCTAGTGATTGCAATTCTGGACATGCACATATTGAATATGCCAAACTTTTAACCAGATATTGCTGAAAATTCTCACTGTAGAGTGCTGAAATTGCTTCAAGTAGGATGTTTATGCCAGTGAGTGCACTATAGATGTATGCTTATGACCATGATTTGTGGAATAGTTGTCAGATCTGTATTGTTTACGGATGCCAAACAAGCTGAACTTCGGTTTTGATTACTACTATATGTCCATTGTGGCTCTTCTTGCATACATTCCAGGTATAACTTCTCTCTTTTTCACTGTGAGACCCATGCACATTCCTTCCATTTAGCTTATGGTATACCCAGCTTGCTTCTTGTTGAATGGAATTTTCCAATAGATGCCTCCCAGGATTGGAGATCCATCATCATAACTAGTCACAAAGTTAGTGCTGACTGCTCAAATGAAATGTGAATGTTGGAGCAGTCTGAGGGATGCACCTGTAAGTAACCTACTGCTGGAAAGTATGTGTGGTTGCCAGAAGATTGTTGTCTCCAAGGGTTAAATATAGGCTCACTAGAGGGAGTAATGCAGAGTTGGTTTGATAGTGTGGTTCCCAAGAACCAATAAATACTTCAACACTGCAGTGTGTATACTCTCATGGTCATGAATTTTGATTGAACTTACAACTCTCTGATGTTTTATTTCAAGAAACTAGTCTCTGACATGAATTTCCCGGAACTATTCACTCGAGTGGGGTTGCCTTCAGATGGGTAGTTTATGTTTTAAGGTTCACATATCTTCACATATCTTCGGGTTCATGGTTGCAGGGAGCCCTGGTATGTATACACATATGATCCGGCAACGAAAGAAAGCATTGGGTTCAAAGCCCAAAGCTTCATGAGGTATAATCGCAGCTAAGACTTTTAGTTTAGGTGTCTGCTTATTCCATAACAGTACAGCAGTAGTTGTATCTCATGATGTATAGAGGTGATTTAGTTCCTAATCATGTCTTTCTCTGAACAATTATCTTTTTGACTTGCTTTTGTTCTGCCACAACTAAAGAGATCTTGCTGTCACCAGGTTACAGTGCTGCAAAGCTGGAAGTCTGGTTTTGAAGGGCGAGCTGTAAGAATTTTCTGAGGCTCTGTACCTTCTAATTTCATTGAGTGTCCATTCATTGGCAGGATCATACTTGTTCAGATTGTCTTTTTAGTAACACATTGATTATCCTTACCTACCTAGTATCTATCCATAGTATTGTTTAGTCATGAGAGTTGAAGAGATGAGGTCACTTCCAGTACCAAATTCTGTGATTGTGCAGCTCTTGTTTTGGTTCATTGGATTTTAGGGCAGCCATTTAAGGACCCATTTTTGGAAGTTTAAGTGTGTTTGCTTTGCAAAACCTAAATTTGACAAGGTTCATTTAGCATCCATTCATAAACTGTAGAAACTCAATACTTGAATGTATTCCTCATACTGTTTGGAATGTCTTTCACTGTACCCTTAAGTAGGAGAGTAATAGCAGAGACTGCATGCAATAGATTAGACCAAATTACAAGTTGACATTCACAATGTCTGCCAATAGTTCAGCCTGTTGAAGGTATGTACTAAACCTTTCCAAAAGTTGGTCTTTGTTCTTCCCTGCTGTCCTTTTCTGTTTGTCGTATGTCCTGTTGTGTCTTTCTGTTTTTGTTATCTCCTTGTGTTGTTTGTTGCTAGCCAGTAGCATGGCTTAGTCTTCCTGTTGCTTCTGGATTTGCAGCAGAAACTCAGTACACAGGTTAGTGTTTTCACTGGCCTTGACCCACTGTAGGGAGCTGATGAAGTTGGTGGGGAAGTAATGATAGAGAAGTCACTATTATACATGCTAATGTTGATGGTCCCTGAACAGGTGTGAGACTGGCACTATTGTTCATACTGCTTTTGTGTTTTATTTTGTATTTGGTTCTTTTTTGGTTTTCGTTTCTTGGTCCTTCGTATTCTGTTTTGTCTTTACTTCTTTGGAATTCTCTGTGGCTTGTTGAAGAAGTGTTAACCTTGCTTTGCTTTTTCTTAATTGTCATAATGGAGATTTCTCAATTCTTAGGAGGGATATTGTTGAAGGTATCTTCAATTGAAAGTATGTAAATGCCAACCCTTAAGAACAACATGCTCAAATCTGTTCTAAGAATGCAATTCCTTTGCATTTCTTTGTATGAAATCCATGTCCAAAGGAAGACTACCAACATCATTTCTCAAATGTGGGTCAGGCTTAGATCTGAGACAATGAATGATTGGAGATAGGTTAGACATAGAAATGATCCCACATAAGTCTTGGCCATGGTGAAGTCTTTCTGAATTATTAAAATATGCACAAAGGGTTAATGAAGACCTGATTGAGCCTGATTGAGTGACCATAGGGTTGCTACAATGCTCTCTCGTATGTAGATCCATTTTTTTGTTTTTTTAAATAATAAGCTACAACTTTTCTTAACACATCATGTAAAATATACTTCATTTATATGTGGTAAAAGACTTTCAAAGTTTAAAAAATTTTAATCAATTTTGAAGAGTTTTTTGAATTTTTAAAGTTCTAGAATTTGACATATTTTAAGGTATGAATGTTTTTTCAATGTGGCTAATAGGTTTTTATCCTCTTTTTTTTTCTCATCAAATGCGTTTTATTGTATGAATCCTTTTGATAATCCTTTGCAAAATTGACTTCCATTTTACATTATAGGTGTTCATTTTTAGAGGTTTTAAATTAAAAATAAAATTTAAATTTCATTAAATGAATTTTTGGTTTGAATTCCTTGACATTTATATGATTGAAAAAATAATAATTTGTCATAATTACCATGGCTTTAAATAGAAAAAAAAATATTTATCCAATTTTGACTTTTTTTTGAGGTGATCCAATGCCTTTTTTGGCTCGTTGGATTGTGATCACACCCTTTATTTGGATTGTGATTGTTGCAATAAGCCCCTTAAAAATTGTGGCCAGTTTCAAAACTAGATTTGTTTAAATGTGATTAACAAGATAACATTAATCAAAATGTGAACCCCATTTGTGAATAACACAATGTCAACATGTCATCACAAGAACTAAAGCAAGGAAAAAAACATTGAAAACATGTGTTTATTCATGAAAAGTGTGAAACTTGATATTTCCAAAGACATTTTGAATGACATCATGGGAAACAAGATGTTCCCCTCCATTTGAACATCACAAAAGGTGTATCCCCATCAAATTTATGGGCTAGCCACAAATGCAAGGAGCTAAACGCTTTAACCATTGGGTGGAGGAGACCCAACCTAGTGCATAATTATTGTTGCAAAAATTATTTCAAAAGGCATCATACAAAATGATGGGATGATTGGGTATGCAAAGAATCATGCCCTTGAACCTAGGCCTATGCATGATCTCAAACAAATGCGATGAGGATGAGAAATGATGTTTGAATGATGTTGGAAAAGTTATGTTCATGCAATTTTTTAAATATGTTTTGCTAAAGGTGATCAATTTTTCCATTTGAAAATTACTAAGAAAAAAAGATGCAAGCTTGGACTATAGGGGGAAAAAAAATTCAAGCCATCTTGAATGTGTTTAGATTGGAAACATCTTTGAACTACATGGTTTCATAATTTTTAATAAAAAAGGGTAATGGTCCTACAAAAGTGAAAAGGTAATTACTAGGGCCACATGAACCCAATTCCTTAGATAGGATGCTAAAGTAATGGTCTGAACTAAAATGAATTCCACACCTTTCTAGAATTAGGGAATTCGATTTTTTGATGAACCAAAAAGCACTTTAGATATTTCAATGAGCTTGGATCAAAAAACCTCCCAAATATTTGGATGAAAGTCAAATCAAAAGATAAAAGTTGATGTTGGAAGTTTGGAAATGGGGGGGAAGTTAATAATGAATATGGTCTTTGGGCAAAACACCACAAAAAAATCCCAAAGGCCATTTAGATGTTTTTCAACCTTGGGAATGGTTTTACATGCCACACATCTTCATCCAAAGCTTTTTGGAAAAAATAAGTAAAGCTAAGTGAATTAAAGGGCACTCCTAAAACCTTATAATACCATCCTTAGGGGTGCAAAATTTAATCAAAGGGGAAAAGTTAGAAGATAAGCCAAAAGGGGACAAACTGCACACTTGTGGGATACATTATTAACCCCACCAATGCTAATTGGGACATGAAGTGACCAAAAACATAAGGAACCATTAAGGTGAGACCAATGATGTGAGGGACATTGACTATGGAAGGGAACAAATAGGGGGGGAAAGGTCCACCAAGCTATGTAAAGTTCAAAAATGAATTCAAAAACAAAAAAAAGGTTTTAAAAAAAAATCACCCTATTGCATACCAATGGAAGAATGGATGATTATGAGGTTCACCAAAGGGAAATGATGACTAAAGAATGGGGATAATTGTGTAACATAAAATGTTCAAACAATGTGAAGAATTGGGCCACCTAGTCATTTGTTATTCGAAGCTCTTAGAAGATGACCCTATGAGAAATTATGTTGAAAACATTTGCATTGTCTACTTGTAACACCACCCATTTAGGATGCATATTTAGGGATATTCAAATATTGTGCACCATTATTTCACAACCCTTATAACTACAATGCTAAATTGATGAAGGACAAAATGAGTTGAAAATGTGTCATGAAATTGAAGGCACAGAATTGTGTTTGCCAACCAATATAAAATTTCACCCATTGCAATGGGCCAAATGCATTTGGAAGGTTTGGCAAAATTTAGAAACCAAGTAATTCCTCATGTTCAAGTTATGCTCTTAGGAATATGCCTTATTATTATAAAGGAGCACATTAGGAACAATTCAAAAAACCATTAGTTGAATATTTAGGGTCAAATGAATATTGAAAGTATTCATATACCATGCTAGACAGTCCACCTCCTGAAAGATGGGACATGTGGATTAATGCAAACCTAAAAGAATTAAAAGAGAGGTCTTAATTTAGGTCTGGTTGAAACTCCATCAAATAATCTTGGCCTGTTGATGATGAATATGATGGGTTTAAGGTTTACAATTCGCAAATAGTCTTAGTTGATGCAAAGGTTGAGGCTAAGGGAGTAAAGGTTCTAGTAATTTGAATTTCCTATTTAGCACACCCCAAGGTTAACTTCATCCAAAATAATAATGTTAGGGCATGTTGATACCCAAAGGGTATGTGTCTTTCAAAGGGGGTTTGTTTCAAGGTAATGATGAAGCAAAGGCATAGGTGTGGAATAAAGGTTTTCTTTGAAGCTTCAATTCCCAATTGCCTAAAAGAAAACGTTGTAAACGTGCCTTGGTTTCTTTATGTTCCACAATTCCCCTTTGAAAAAAGAAGAAAAAACCCCATTGAAGGAAAGAAAGAACAAATGCCAAATGACAACATTTGAAGGATTTCAAGCCAAATGATTTTTTTAAAAAACAAAAAAAAATTGCATTCCACACCTCAAAACTATTGAAATATGCAAATATAAAAATGACCATGGTACCCTTAGATGGAATGCCCAAAAGGGGTTTAGATTAAAGTTTGTTTAATGTTCACAAGAATTTTAATCTTTTGTTTGTAGCTTATTCAAAATTTACTATTTCATCATTTATTAAAATTGTTGATGTTTTGGAATATTTGGATTTCTTATTGTTTAATGTTATTGATGATGATGGATTATGTGAATGATACAAAGTCGGATAATTTTTTATAAAATGTTATTGTGAATACATTATGTACATATCATAAAAATTTGAAATCAATCTAATGAATGAAAAATGCATATAAAAAAATTTAATCTCTTGTAACCATTGTTTAAAAGTTGCATAAAAGTGGTTTAAAAGCAATTTTGACAGTAAAAGCACAATTTGAAAATATTTTTTAATGACATATTTTGGGATATTTTTTAATATACACCTTAACATAATAATATTAAGATTTTTAAAAAAAACTTTAATGTTTTTTTGAAAGATGTATTAAAAAGATTTTAAGAATAAAATATGATCTAAGGGGGCACGTGTGGCTCTTAATAGTGTGGTTGGCCCACATCTAAAGTCCTTGCTCACATTAGATAATCATTTGTTCATGGTTTTACATATGTTATGTTATGTTATCAATAGTTACAAATCATGCAAATTTCATGATTTGAGATAGTTTAAAACCATCAGATTTTACATGCATTGATCAATAATAATGAAATTTCATTCCATTTTGATAACACATTAGAATTGCAATTTACATATTTTAACAACAAATAGAAAATATAAATTGAAAGTGTTTAATCAAAGCCAAATAAATAAATTCAGGTATAGATTTATGGAAAAAATCATATATTCCATTTCTTTATGTTTATCTTCATGTGCTTTTAATGAAATTCTTGCCCAATTATAAAGTGTTTAACATTTGAATTGGAATTGATTTGATTGTAGGTGTTTGTATCCATATCGGCAAATGCTTTAAAATCTTGGCAAAATTTTACAGGTACTGTGTTTTTACTTTTTACAACCTAATTTGACTCTTTTAAAAAAAAAGGAACCTATACTTATAATTAAATAACGAATATAATGAAAGATAAAATTTCCATCAAGTAATAACAAAACTATGGTTGAAAATTAGTGCAAAAAAATTCATAACTGAGATAACACAATTTAATCTTTTTTGTCAATTAAAAAAAACTGAAAAAGGCATATGTTGTTTTTGTTCAGATTTTTATGCTTGATTCACATCAACTTTGCCTAAGTATTGTTATTACATTAGAAGGTCGGTTCTTATAATTAAAGAATATTCACATGGCATAAATCATGAGTATAAGTTCAAAAGTTTAAAAAATGTCATCATAATGTCATGACTTTATGTTTATTTCTTTTCATATTACATTTTTTGCAGGTCAAGCTTGTTTTGTGTTTCCAGAACAAAAAAAAGGGAGCAAATCTTTTCTTCTGCCATATGGCTAAAGGACAGGGTATTGAAATTGGACAGTGGTAGGTCATGAAAAACTTTTTTCCAATTTTGTGAAGTAGGTGACTTGATGATCATTGCCAAGTTTGGCCCTTTACTCTAATTAATATTTTCATCTGAAGACATTGGCTTACACAAGAAATACACTCACAATTGTAAGAGATGCTCAAACAAATTGAATAAAAAGGGAACAATGGACATTTAAATTAATATTGGGTGGGTATCCACTCTTTAGGGTAAGAATCAGAGGTTCAAGGTAAGGTTTTTCAGACCCGAACCCAAGTTGACCCCATTTTGTTAGAACCAGGACAAGAACCGGACCATAGAATTGTTCCTTTGTTAGATCTAGAATCAGAATGTAAACCTTGGATAAACATTCTTAAAGGCAAGGTCAAGGTATTTGGGGAAAACAATTGATTTAAAAAAAAGAGTTAATAAGTAATTTGAACTTACAGTTAAATATTAGTTTTGAACTTTGTACCTATATAGATTGTGATGTAATGTGTTGTAAAATTTTATACTCATGTCATTTTTAGTAAAGGGGAGTCAGTAATGGGTATGTAAACGTAGACTCAATTTTTTAACTGGAACCGAAGGTTTTTGAATTTGAAAATTATGCATGAACCAAAATCGAAAGATCTAGAGATTAGAAAAACTAGATTCAAACCCTCACTCAAACAACTTGGACATGAATTTATAATGTGAAAACTAGGACCAGAGGTTTTCTTAAAAAGGAAGAACTGCACAACACTGATTTAAATGTACACAAATTACATGATAAATTTGTTGATTTATGCCATTAAAAGAAAATTCAAATTAAAAAAAATGTACACAAACATTTGTGGCCCCCACCCAATCACCCATAAAATTTCAACCACTATCATAAATTCCTACTTTGTCACACATATGTCATGCATGTGAAAGTTTACTTAGGCTAATGAATTGAAAAATGAAAGATATAATACTTAGCCTAAACATTTACTATAGTACTTTAATCATTTTGAAGCAACCTCACCAGTTAATGCTACCCCATACAGGATGGATGGTCCGTAGAGAAGAAACATTTTTGTTGTTTAATTCATCTCAAGTAGTTAACGAGGATGCTTACTTATGTGATGACCAAGTCAGTTTT
>Ga0209611_10001869_pt1 | contig 36576 bp, 37 predicted proteins | sample S1TSphgellanicum_3_FD_187693 | JGI IMG/M metagenome (GOLD analysis project Ga0209611, IMG submission 187693) | Host-associated microbial communities from peat moss isolated from Minnesota, USA - S1T2_Fc - Sphagnum magellanicum MG (SPAdes) (version 2) | ecosystem: Host-associated > Plants > Peat...
AAAAGGAGGGAATAGACCTTTTCCTGACGTCCGATCTGAGAGTGCGACACGGCGTTGGAAAGATCTCGACAAGGGCTAAGACTTTGGTTTAGACCTCGTCACGATCGAACTCCACAGTCAGGAGTTATGGCCGTTCAAAGTTCCGGGAGTCCAGCCGGGACAATTTTGGGACTCCATTTTGGGAGTCCCAACAAAATGTGCCATTTGGATGTAGCCTCGGCGGTGAGCTGCAGAGAATACTATAGGGAGTAAGGTGGTGGCTTACTCCCGAGTCCGGGCCGTGGTGAGTCTTGTGTGTCCAAGTGCCCGTGGCAAGTCCCAACACCCAAGGGTTTCCCGAATGCTAAACTAACCTCTTATGGTTGGTTTTTGGATGCAGATTCACACAAGCTAAACTACTCCCTCTTCCTAGTCTAATCCTTGGGCTCCCAATTCGACCCTCTACCCCTTTTTAGAGTTGGAAGCCGAGAGCGCGCCGCTAACTCACAATTTCCGCAACTTGACTTTGTGAAACCCTCAAGTGGGTTTTGCCCCATGACTTAGGAGCGCGTCAATTAATGCTAATGATTTTAATTGAGTTATTTCAAGAATTTCACAAATTGGAAGTTATGTTTTGATGCCAAAGGAGAGAGTGCAGCAAGAGTCAAGGCTATGGAGGGGACCTCAACATTAGAGAAGGCATGAAGGGTATATGAAGTGTAAGCTTGTGAATTTGCCCTAATTATTGAAGCTCCAAGGGAGTCAATTTAGTGGTTTGATCAACACAAATGAATCCTTGATGTGTTTAGTTCAGGATCTTTGCCAAAAGTCCAAGTCATTTGATAATTACCCAATCCTATGGAAGCCCTTTTTTTTTACCTCTACAAGAATAACTACTAAGGTGTTTTTAGCAGATTTGCCTGAATTAGTTCAAGCACATTGTTGGGAAGTTCATGCACAAGCTTATTTCCTGGCACTACAAACATTTTCCTATCACTTGTGTGACTAGTAGCCATGGTCATGTTTGGGCTCAAGTTTTACAAGTAGGTGCCTTTTTTATTACATTGATTATAATACATAGTTTCATGTAGAGGGTAGTTGGAAAGATCCACAAAAAGTCCCTTAAACATATTTGATGCCTTTTTTCTCACTCCTTATTGTTTGTTTATTATCATAGGTGGTAGTACAACATCCATCACCTAATGTCCTAAAACAATTGTGAGGAGGCAAGCAAAAGCATGTGGTGAGCATGATTATGTCCGTTAGAATTATGAGGTGATGTGTCCATGCACATGTTGAAAGACTAATGCAACGTGGGTGCATAAAATACAAGTAGATCATAATGAGTTAGAACATCAATCAATCCCAAGGTAGAACACAAGGCAAAGGACCGTTTATGTGGTTGTCTCCAAGGGCAAGTTTGATGGACAACTCAATGATTGTAGGGATTGACAACATATACAAATCAAGTAAGCATGCACAAAGTCCTTCATGCTATATAATGTTTCATATAATGATATAATTTTATTAATTTTTTTTTTCTTCTTCATTGCCGTGAATTATGCATGTTTTGTGGCTCTTCCAATTGCTTATAGAAATGCAACATGAACTTCAAATGCATGCCTTTGTGGCTTTCATGTGCTATGGAGGGTTGTTGATTGTTTCTTTAGTATTTACTCTATGCTTCATGTTGTTTTGTTGGTGCTATTTCGAAAAAATTTAAATGATTTTTACCTTTCTTGTTGTGGGTGCTAACAAGATATTTTGTACATACTTGTTACCTTGTTTTTTATTTGAAAACATGAAAAAAAAAAGCTTTTCAAACTTTAAACCTTCCTTTAGCATTTCAAAACAAATGTTTTTTTTTTTTTCATGGGCATCTCTAGCCTCCCTCTAACTTTTAAAAGCAATTTGTGTCAACTCATTTGGACTTGAAAAAGTACCCAAAAAGTATCCCCCATTTTTTTGGGGTTGGGGATGATTAAAGTTATGAAAACAAATTCAATTAACCAAAAAAATTATATTAGAATGTTCGCCACATCAATATTGAGGTGTTTGAAAGAAAAACCAAATACTTGCAAAAATATTTCACCTACTTTCAAGTACTTGAACTTTATTTTTCAAATTGTCACAAATTTTAGGTCTAATTCAAGTACTTACATGTAGCTTAAAAAAACATGATTATAACAATTTAGCTTTTGAAGTCTATGCAAACAAGAGTCAACGAATAATGTATCCAAAAAAAAAATTTATCCCCATAAAACAATCTATTTGTTAGTCCTTTTCATTAGGGTCCCTAGTATTTTGTTGCTTACACTACTTTTTTGTGTATACTCTACCCTGCTTTCACCCTTGTGCCTTTTATTTTAAAGCAAATGTATTGAAATTAACAATATATGTTTATGTGTTTATTGCACGATGAAAATGTGTGTTGTCTATGAAATGAAATTTGGGCCAAATCTCTTTACAAAGGCCAAGGGGATCTCTATACAAAGGCTTTGGCCCTTGTTCCAGCATGGAGTAGTCATGCAACATGTGGTAAGTTTTTTCAAGGCATTATTGGTGAAGAGACCACTAAAAAAGTTGCCTACATGAAGCTTGAACACAAAATTCTATGCAAGATGATGTGAATAAAAGAGATCAATTTATGACTTCTTAAATAGGATATTTATCAGCTAAATAGCCAATGATAGGTCTAGATACATTATCATGTCAACAAAGGTTGAAGTTAAAAAGACTTGATGAATGTAATTGTTGAAACTATTCTGAAGTTGAAATTAATATTGAAATTGGATAGTCACAAATGAAAATAATAGCAAAATCCACTATGGAAGTTGAACATTCAAAAACTTATGTAACTATAGCTAATTGTGATTTGTTTGTTGTTTAGGTTAGATATCGAATTCTAAAGTTGAAAGTTGATTTGCATCTCCTACTTAGTTTGAACTCTAGACATGATGCATTTCATTATTCATAGGTTTTTTTTTTTTTCATTCTATGCATTTTTTTTTACTGTTGTCCATAACAAGTTTTTTCTAAATCATCTATGGTCAAATAAATGTTTTCATTTTTAACCTTTCTAGTCTTGAGTTTTGCATTGAGTTGTGTATTGTGCTTTGTTGTCACATCATGGCTAACAAGAGTACAAATTGTCTTGTTATTGTGTTGGATGAATTAAACTCCCATCACAAATTTAGCATGTGATGAATTACTAATGAAAATCGTGCGAAGTTCATTCATTCATAGGTTCATACATTTTACACATGAATATCATGCATTGAAAACATGTTTGACACATGGATAAATGTGTTGACGAATGAATGAATGAATGTCACACAAATTTCACACTTCCAATGAATTCATGTGTCAAATGTGTTTTCAATGCACGATATCAATGCGTGATACGTACAAATTATGAATGAATTAATGTTACATGGTTTCCATTTTTAAGTCATGAGATGTTAAGTTTGTGATGCCATAATCAGAAAATGTGGCCTTTGAGTGCATTGTATTGAACCGATATGGAAATTTTGAGAAGGCTACCCTTTATTCATATTTGCATGCAAGTGACAAATTTGCATGGGTTTACTACTATCACAATGACAATTGGAGGTGTCTTGATCAATTTCCATTTTGAAAAATTTAGGAAAGGAAAGCATTTGAAGATTGAAAAAAATTCTTTGCAAACATGTACATAATTTGAAAAGGGGGATCTTGATGTTTCATTGAAGGTGACAACATCAATTATGGTGGACACCTTGGATGATGTTGATGTCCAACTTCATTTCTTTCATATAGACATTACTGCATCTTTCATTCAACAAATTCACAAAAAGTGGGCTATAACAACCCTTGCAATTGTTGTGATTCGTCTCTAGGGAGAAATTGATGGTTGTTTCAAGCTTGTTGTGGTAGATGGAAATTCCCCAAATGACATCCAAATGATATAAGGGTGCAAACACAATAAAAGGAACCATGGGCTACAAGGTTAAAGTCTTTTCCAAGGATTGCATTTGACACATGGCATTCCTATGTTGGTTAATTTTCCTAATTTCTATATTTTTTATACCTAGTTTACAGTTATGTTTTGAATATAATTATTTTTTGCTATATCTTGGTCTATATCATTTATATATAATGCATCCACACTTTAAAGAACACAAAAATGAATAAATTTTGTCATAAACACATTTTTTTCATTTATGATTTTCAAAGTCAAAAACATGTTTGAAACACATATGTTCAAATGCATTTTAAAATGAAATTTACCAATTTCAAGTGCTTTTGCTTTTATGATCATCAATGTTAAGACCCTCTTCAATTTTGAGAAGGAATGGTGCACATTTGATAAAGACAAAAGATGTTTAAGAAAAAATTAAGTTGTGGTAGTTGTTTTGAACATGCAAAATGACTCTTGAAATATCATCAATTTGCATCAAGTTTTGAATAATGGAACTTTAAAAGGAAAAGAAAATGAAAATCCAATTTATTACACTCCTCTTGTGATTTTTCAAAAATATAAAATTACAATTCTAAGTAATTGTGACACACCTTATGGCTCCTTTTATTATTTTTGCACCCACAAACTCAATAATATTCCAGTAAATTCATTGAATGGTTTGAGTAATATGAATCAACATGTTTCAATTGTAGTTTTGATTTTTTGATAGTTTCATGGACATTTTTGTGTATAGGAGCATTATCATTTCATTTATAGCTTGTAGGTAAGTTTTTTAGATCTAGTTTTTGTAGATGCATCCATTTGCATGCATGGTTTTCAAGAATTACTGAAAAGTTTTGCATACAACTTAGAGTTAGTTGTAATAGTTTCCATAGTTGTGAGATAGTTTTGATTTTTCTTATGTCTAATTATGTAACTTTTGATTTGATGATTAAAGTAACTATGTCAAATTAAATTTTTAATTGATGCATAATTTGAGGTATGTATATTGTAACAAGAAAAATTGTTGGTTGCATCCATCCTTTTGCAATATGTGCATATAAGTTTTCAGCCAATATTTCACAATGAATATGATATTTTGGCCCATGAGTTTCGCACTAGAGCTCCCACTTTAATTCTAATTAAGCACGTGTGTGCAACATTTATGAGGGCGGCTTGCTATTAGATAAGTCCAACAACAATATTTGCACCAATGGTTGATGAAAGCATAATTCAACACTTGACATGCTTGCATGGAATTTACAACGGAAATGCTACACCACATGTGGCATTGTAGGTATCCAAGATTTACCTTACCATATGAACATAACAATAATTTAAATTTCTTATTTTTATGTAAACATGTTTTGATCAATCTTGCATAATTTTTCTATATATTAATATATAATTAACATTGGACATGTTCTTCTAAAATGTAGGTAAACAAAAACTTTTTTGTGTCCAAACCCGCTTTGGTTCCTTTCAAATGTGTTTATGGAACATGTTGGTTGTTTAGAATATCAAAGCAAGATGATGAACTTTATTTTTGCAATGGTTGCAAAATAGTTAATGCACGTATGCTAGTTGGGAACTTGAAAGGTTGTATTCATGTACTTGGCGGTGCACTAGTTTATGTTATTGCAAAGGTTGATTGGATTGAAGTAATTGTTGGGGTCAACGAAGAAGCTCTTCTTGATTTGCATTGATATAATCACATCCTAGTCATTCAGATGTTTTCTATTATCAATCTTCATGGGTCTTTTTCTTTGAGCCCTATTAAGGAGCTCATTGGTTATGCAGACTTACAACAAGATTAATTCAACACCATGCATGAATTAGTTTTCCCTTGTATATATTTAGATTTTTGGAAATTTGAAAGCCAAGATAATTGAACTTCAAACATTTTTAGTTTATCAATTCTACAATCTTTTTATCATAATTATTTTCTTTGTGATAGGCTTGATGTTTTCTTATGGTAGATTCTAAATTATTTTCTTATAATAGCTTTTCTATTTTGTTAATTGAAAATATTTCTACTTCAAAAAATACATGCTTCATTTTTTGTTTAAAACTTTTTAAAAAGTAAACTTCATTATTAAGCATTGTTATTTTGTACTCATTTTCAAATCATGAGTTTTAAAACATATAATTTTCATCTTTTTAGTTAATTAAAATATCTCAATTTAGTTCATTCATATTGGTTTTGTAAGTTGAGTTTTTAGATTAATCGAACTATATATATATATATATATACACACACTTAAATGTATGTGAAATCACATAGAATTTTTTAGTATACTATTATTAAACATTAACATTGACAAAATGAAACAAAAAATTATATTGTACATTTTTTCACAAAGCAATTACAACCCTCAAGTTAGGTTTTTTAATTTAAAAAGTCACTTGCACTATTAGTAATTTTCTAAAAGTCAAAATCTAGGTCATTTCAACTTTTGTACATAACAGAAAAATTATATATTTCATTTTTTGTTTTTAAAACTTTTTCATGCAAAATAACCATCATAAAGGTCATAAGTTACAATTATAATTAACGACTAATTAGCAAAGTAAATAAAAATTGGTCCATTCAAGTTTGGGTTACAAATAATTTCAAAAACATTTAATTTCTTTTCTCCATCTTTTTTTAGAGGCCTAACCACTTGTGCTTAAGAATTGATAAACTCCTTTTTTTAAATCAATAATTATTATTAAATTATATATCAATTAATATAAAAATAAATCAGAATAATTCGAATTTTTAAAAATGTTTGTATAAATGAAACTATAAAAATAGTGGTTCATTTGAGTTTGGGTTACAAATAATTTCCAAAAAACTTAATTCCCTTTTTTCCTTTTTTTTCTTAGAGGTTTAATCCACTTGTGCTTAATAAATTGATAAACTTTGTTTTTAAGAAAAAATTAATCAATAATTCTTATTCAATTTTTTAATTAATATAAAATTGATCAAAATAATTCGACTTTTAAAAAAAATTAGTCAATAAATTGTTTTTTGTATAAATGAAACTATAAATAAATAGATATACTACCATTATTTCAAAAATGATAATACAACATCTATATTCCAATTGAAGCATGGCCATAATAAACATTGATAATGCTTTGGGAAATATTGGGTTGAAAAAAATTGTTAATTATCCATATTATATTGGTGACTATTTAGTTGGTTCTATTAATTATTTGTTAAATTACGTAATATCTAATATAACATTGAGAAAAGGTTATGTTTAATGTTTACAACAAGCTTTACTATCAAAAAATTCTAAAGTTGAACATTATTTTAGGTTTGCATTTAGTTAAAAAAATTTAATGAGTTTACATGGTGTTAATTTTACAAATGATTACTTAAAAAAAATGGAATGTGGAATGACTAATGGAGGTTTATTAGCTGATTTTACAATATTCTTTTGGTTAGCTCAATTCATCAAGCATCTTATGGAAGCTTGGTCAACAAAAACATGTAAACCTTACATGAACGTGGGGACAAAATTTAATGCAAGTGAAAAGTTAATTTCAACATATCATGAAGGTATGAATGGACATTTCAAACCCATTACATATCTTGAAAGACATGATTCAAATTTCACAAACAATATCACAAAAAAAGAACACATAACAATTGACAATGTTCAACCTCAACAAAATAATGTTTTTCTTCATAACAAATTAAAACTATATAAAGAACAAATTAGTAAAACCATAAGTAATGATTAGAAACATAAAATATATTAATTGGACTAAAGACCATGGTGAAATGTTGCAAAATATAATGCAAATTAATCAAGGAGCAAGTTTTAAATCAATATTTGAAAATTTTCAAAATAACGATCCAAATCCAATGTTTAACACTGAAAAAATTGTGAGACATATTCGATATATGAAATCAAAACACTAAAAAAAAATCCAAAATAGATTTGACTGAAATATATCAAAGTATTGAGTGTCAATCAAAAAAATTAGAACAAATGCATGAATGTGAAATATTAATACATGAACAAAACTTGAATTGTGAAAATACAATTGTAAAATTAGATCAAATATCATGTACACCACCTATTTTTTAAAATACAAATAACATTGTAATGCAAGATACTGTAACAATCAATGATGATTATAAATTTATCAAAATTTTCAAATGAAACAAGTGAAAAACATAATGAACCAAAAACATATTTCAAATGGAAAAATGAACAAAATAATGAACTTTATTGTCTTAGGGCATACATAAACATCATTCTCTCAAAAATATTGTTAAAATGTTTTATGCAAGTAATGTCCATCCAATGTTAAATACACAAAAAAACATGACCAACTTAAAAGGCTTTAAATAGCTCCACGACAAGCGTTCACACAAATTTGGCAAGTTGAAGGGTATGGTCAATACAAAATTTGATGCAATATTATCCATGTACTAACCAGTGTAAATAGAACACAATCCATATTGCTAAGCATGCCAAATGATGAAGCCACAATTGGTATTATGTTGAAACGTAAATTAAAATATAAATTACTGTATCTATTAGAAACATCGGGCCAAACCAAGTGATGTTAACTTTGAAAACTCTCATGAAAATCCATTATATATAAACGCAAAATTTTCAATGAGGCCTATGTGGGAAGACATGTTCAACATTGCTAAACATCAACAAATTAAAAATAATCTTAAAACTTCCCAAGACACAAAAATGGACATTGAACAAGATCCTTAAAACAAATTTGAAAAAACACTTGAAAATGTCACCATAGATAGTTTAATGCATATTTTTTCACTAGCTAACCAAATTATGAGTGATGAAAATGTTATTACAGTGACCCTTAGTCAGGATTATAAACCACTTGGACTTTTTCAAGATCCAAATAACAAAAAATGTAATTATTTCATTTTATTTTTTGGAATGATTAAGAAACCTTCAATTTTGGCAAAATTTCGATATCAAGATATTGCTCAATGGGAGTTAATGCATAAAAAAAATTGCATGATATTACGACCATCATATGGTTGCATTTTGTAAATTTAAAAAAAAAGATTCATCTATATTTGGTAAAATTAATGATTTTTTATTTTGTAAATGAATTTCAAAATAGAGGAAGTGAACATGATCATGGCTTATTATGGATAAAAAATGCCTTGATTTATGGAGTAGATAATAATGAAACCATTGAACAATTTGTCGACAAATATGTAACATTGAATAATTCATTATTTCCCTCACATTTGCAAGATTCACAAATGCATAAACATAAATGAACTTGTAGGAAGAAAAAACATGCTATTTGTTGATTTCATTATCCATTGCACTAATGCCTTACACAAAAATATTAAAACCATTAAAAGAAACTATAACATCTTTTGAAATAAAAAAGTTGTAAAACATTGCAAATAGAATCTTTGAAACCCTTAACAATATGGAAATGGGAGTCAATATTTCATTTGAAAATCTCATTTGAAGATTTTCTTTTGATGTTGAATTTGGATATGTCAACCTATATTGATTCACTATGTAACAAATTGACAAAACCCACCCTTTTCTTGAAGAAATAAATGAAAGACATTAGAACAAATGCTTATGTTATAAAAGTTGCACCATTATGGGAAGCCAACATTAACACACGATTTATTCTTGACCCATATGCTACAACAAGTTATTACACATCAGATCTAACAAAAATTGATAGATATATCATGATTGAATTTGAAACATCATTAAACAATGTGAAGATTAAAATATTGATGCAAATTTAAGGATCAAGAAATTAAGTAATGTTTTTCTGAATGTGCAACAAATGTCTGCCCAATTAGCAACTTATATCATTTTATCACTACCTCTTTATCATGCTTCTAGATCATTTTCATTTTTAAACACATCACCTCAACCTAAACGTGCATTTGTGCTCAAATCGACTAAAATTTTGAATGAACTACCTTCAAACTCCATTGACATCAAAGCACAATCACCGATTGATAAATAAATGAAACATCATGAAACTTTACATTTTTTAAACTTTAAGTGAGTTTGTAGCAAATTATAATTTAAATGAAAAGGATTTCAAAAAACGGTGAGTTTTTTTTAATAATTCGATATGTGAATTATAATAAACATCGAGATCTCGAAAATAATTATCGAGAACAATTGTTGTTGTTCCATCCCTTTACAACTTCAAAAGAATCACAACTTGGAAAACATAAGTCATGGCATGATGCATATCTCGCTTGTGAGAATTCAATAAATCATGTATGTTCAAAATTTATTTTAAAATTCCAAAAGTAGACGCAAGGGTTACAAAATTGGGATGACCTTGAATTACATGCACACGAACTAGCACAAATAAATAGTAAAAGTATTTGGATGGATAAATTTGATAATGTTGAAAATTTTATAAATTCATTAAATCCCATCACCAACTATACTGGAATTGAACATTACAATATTGGATGCGAGTTTTGCATAAAAATTCAATGTTTTTTTTATCAACTATTCCATGTGCAATACAAAAAAAAGATGAATTGATTTCAAATGCATAATTTTATTCCCAATTTCGTAAATTGAACAAGGAACAACATGCAATTATAATGATTATATGTATAGAAAAATGATATATCCTAATCAACCAATTCATTTATTCCTCACAAGAAGAGCATGTACTAGTAAAACATTCACACTCCTTTTCATACAAGGCTTCTTAAAACATTATAACAAACAACTTTCCTTTGATCCTTTGAAGCAAAAAACACTTTTAATGGCGTATTTAGGCAAAACAACATTCAATATTGATGGCATTACTGTCCACTTTGGATTTAGCCTTCCACAAAATTGTAAGCATTTGCACTTTTTATCATTAGAAAGGCTTGATTTTTTTAATCAAAAATTTATGATCAATTACAACTTTTGGTGTTGAATGAAATTTCCTTTATAGGTAGTAGGATATTTTCTTTTATTGATCTTTGTCTTAGATCCATTAAACATGCACATAATCTTATTTTTGGGAATATGGATGTCATAAATAACAAGTGATTTGTATCAAGCACCACCGGTTCAAGATAAATGGGTGTTCCAAGGAAGGTTAGATAGTGTTGATGCCCTAAGGATCAACTTTTGGTTATTGTTTTCGTTGTTTTGAACTCTTTCAAGTCATGTGTCAAAGTGATCAATTTATTGAAGTCTTCAATAGATTTCGAACTGCAACCCATAATTTTATAGACATTACCTTCCTTAATAACATATGCTTATGCCAACCTCCAAATGAATTAGATTTTCTTTCTATGTACGAAATACAAATAAACCAACAAGAGAATGCAATAATTTTGTTTTTGAAAATACAAATTGACAAGAATATGTTTTTGATGCTAATGACCAACACCATGACACATGCCCCAAACATGTCAAATTAAAAAATGACCCATCACAAACAACTAGTTTGCATGTCAAAACACGTAACTAGGAGCTAAAAAAGGCATTAGATGTTAAACATAATCAGTCAAGATCAAACATTTATTTTTTTAATTATCATAGTAATCATGGCAAGTTAGTCCTTTTTCCCTCATATGAATGTCAAGGAACTTAAAATAAAAATTCATTTGATCTAATTTTAAGTTTTGGTTTAATTTAGGACGTTTGAAAATGTACACCTATTGCGTTAGTTGGAGTCAATTTTGCAAAGGACTATCAAAAGGACTCATATAATCTAAAAAAATTCATTGAAAAAAATATAGATGATAAAAACATATTATCCACGTTCAAAAAATATTCATACTTTTAAAATGTGGAATTCTAAAACTTTAAAAATTCAAGAAATGTTTCAAAATTGTTTCAAAATTTCAAAGCTTCAAGAGTCTTTTACCACATATAAATGGGTTATAATGTACATGATGTATGAAGAAAAGTAGTACCTTAAAGTATAATAAAACCAAAGAATGTGAAATTTTAATTTCTAGTGATGATTTAAAATTTTGATCATTTTTCAAGATGAAACATTGAATTTGTAAAGAATTTGCACACTTTTAAAAATTCACATTTATTTAGTAATGACTAACAAAAATAATGTGATGCATTGGGGAACATTTAAATATTTTTTACAACAAGTTACAAAAAATTTCATTCAAAAATCCATTTGCATGTAAAAGTTTTTTTTGTGAAAATGAACTTGTAGTCCTTTTCCAAAGTAATCCCTTTAGCTCCTAGTTACATGTTTTGACCCTTGCCTTCAAATATCTGAATCAAAATTGGTATGATGATAAAATTATATGCTAGTAATTATGCTATTCATGACGGTTTATTCAATGGGGCTGATGGGGTTTTTCAATATGTCTCCAAATCACATGATAGTGAATCCTTCATATGGATTGTTTTTAATAATCCAAAAGCTAGTTCTACAACCAAGAAACAAAATCAACACTTGTACACAACCAACATTCCAAAACATTGGACACCAATACAACCAATTTTTAAAGAGATACAAATGGGTGTTAATTAAAGCCAAGTAATCACATGTACTCAATATCCAATTTACAACCAAATGTAGCTTGTATAATTCATCATTATCAAGGTTTGACTCTTGACCATTTAGCATTTGATTTCAATGGAGTTCTTCATCATGGCCACACTTATACAACATTATCTCATGTAAGAAAGAAAGAAAATTTATTTTTACCTCACCATTAATTGACGTTAATTTTAAGGTTGACAAATGTGTTTCATATGAAATGCAACGACTAAAAACAACAATTCAATGGCACTTGTGTATCTCATTTTTACAACCTTTTAGAAAAACACACACCATAATGCAATCTTTAAACATAAGATTATCAATCACTTCATTTTGAAAATATTGAAATATATCACAATTTGTAAACATCTCATATTTTATGGTTAAATGAGATGAGGGTCACAATGCAACATTATACTTCACATCCATACGCAAACCGTTCCAAATATATATCAATTGAAATTTATGGAAGTCAAGGAACTATGTTATTATATGATAAAACTATTACTCTTGAATCCATTACAAATTCTAGAGCAAAATTTATAGTTGCCACTTTTGATCAAAACAATCATCAAGAAATTCACATCATTGCAATTTATAAGCCCCCATTTTTATCATTAATGACATTTTTGTCCACCATTCAAAAATTGATATCAAATTCTTCCACCATTTGTCACACAATTATTCTAGGTGAATTCAATGTTGATGTCCTCCAAAAACAAACTTTAAAAAACAACACATTTATTCCAATTTATGAATGTGAATAAAATGAAACTTCAATTTTAACAAAGTACCACAATATATGGTTCACAACTAAATCATATTTGGTCCAACGGTCCATGTGCACAATCCATATAAGAACAACTAAGGCCTTTTGGACAAATCACAAACCTATTGATTTTGCATTCAAATTACCTAACCATGTAACATGATTTCATTGTGTGTGATGATGTGCATCAATATATAATGAAAGATAAAACCATTACAAGATGAACTGTTTGTTTTTTAGGCAACAAGGGACAAGGGGGGCATTGGGAAGGATGATGAGGACAATGAGGAATGACCGGTAGACTACAATGGCAAACACTAGGAAGAATGATAAGAAGCAACTTGAAGGATGACATATGTTAGGACAGGCACACGGAAGGAAAATAGGCAAATGAGGAGGAAAGTTTGAACTCTGAACCTTTGCCGAGATGAAAAAATAAACTTAGATAAAAATTCTTTAAAACATTTTTCAAATGTTTCCTACTAAGATGCATGATACGTCCATTGCGCAAGGTTTTTTTTTTCAATTTTGTGATGCAATTGAAGTGGCAATCATCCATAACATGATTAAGCCAGATTTGGCTACATACTAGATATGAAAGTGGAAAAAAGCTAGAATCCTTCTATATTCTTGACTACCTAATAGAACTTATCATATCAATCTGATGATTTCAATTTCTAAAATAGAAATCTAGCAAATTTGGGCCATTGTTTCCATGAAAAATCCTTTTTATAGGTCAAATTCATATTTTTCAAGTTAAAATTTGATGAAATCTCGCCCCCAAAAGAAACACACTGCCCCAGGGTGTCCCTCCTAGCAACCATGCTAAAATGTTACATGCAAGGTGCATGGATCATCATTTGATGGTCTGGAATCAACCATCCCTACACCCCAGATCAACAGGATATGGTCAAGATAAGTTAACAAATTATGACCTCTTGATAATCACCTCTTTTGATGCTCCAAAGGCCAAAGTTGGCTTTGAAAACACAAAAGAGCCGACTACAGATATGTCCTTAGAATCTGGTATGAACAAGTACAGAAGAGTGTCTTTGCCACAAAACCTTCCACGGATCTGGAGTCCAGAGCCTAGGCCCAACTACTTAGCTCCTCATGCATATGACAAGCCATACCTTAATTGACCGAGGTTTAATTATGTACTTTGGGGTGGATTTAAGCAGCCCATATATCTTGGGCCTTTCTAATGTTTAAGGGTTAATGAGATGAAGAGAAGAGTTCTCTTGGAACCCTCCCAACTATATATCTCACCGTGTGAGAGTATGGACTAGGTATTAGTTGCCTTGAACCTGGCTACTTGCTCTAGCAAGTAGATCCAGATGTGAGAGTGTTGAGACAAGGTTGTTGAGACTGGGTTGATGGCCTTCTTGGGGATGCTCAAAAGAAGGCGAGAAAAAACATTGTTGGTTTGGTGCATTAGTGTAAAAGGAACCCCATTATTTTACATGGTCAATATGCTTTAGTAGTCGGAAATTGTATGGAAGAAGAGCTTTAGAATGTGTTGGGTGCAATATGTTCACAAAAATGAGCAGCTGTGCATAAGCTTTGTCTCTCACCCACCCAAATGCATTAAAAATACACATAAAAATCATATTGTAACAAGTTGAGCTTTTGCCGTGCAAATGTACTAAAAATATTGGAAAAAAGAATGACATGCATGTAAACACGTAGAAGTTTCTCTTGTACTTTTATGTACCTTCCAAGAGTCACGAAATGTCCTTTTGTACGAATGTAGGTGGTTTACTTTGTGTAGGAAAATCCTAAAAATACTAACCTTGACCTTCCCAACAGCTGAAGGGAGATACTCTCCTTCTTAACCGGAACTCTTAGCTTTCCTAATAAGTCAAGGAAACCCCTAAGACACTCTGGATGAGCATATGCACCATTAGATCTCGCAGAATTAAGATCTAGACCGTCCAAATCGTGCTCTTGTAAGCCTACATTCCAGGGCCGGGCATCAATGAATTGTCCGAATATCCTTTTATCCCTTCAAGGTTCCCCTCCAAATAAACCAGGAAATTTCCCGAGAGTGTTTTCTGTGGTAGGTAAGGCTTGCGGGATGGGGATGACGTTACCAGAATAAGTTGCCCGCTTCAGGTGGCAGCCCGAGGAGGGTGGCAACCAATTCTGGTAACACCACCCACCCAAAGGCCTTACCGTGATCACATAATGACTTGTCTGATGGCCCAAGTTCCTTTCATTGGACCAGAAAAAATAAATGACGGGCCCTTAGGAAATGTGCAAGAGCCCGCCCAAAAACTTGAGGATGAACCTCCTCGGCATTTCACTAGGGATGTTAGACCTAAACCCTTAAGGCACTCTCCCAATAGACTGGGGAAATCTCTCAAAGGCCTTCAATGACCTTGATAAGGAATGGAAAACACAAAAGGAAAATCTATATAGGGTATATATATATAGGGTTCTTGAACCCTAAATATAAACCCTATAATGGACCAGATTGGATTGGTGGTCTCATAATCCATTTATAGGTAGTTTGCCTTTTGGACTATATACAAGGGTTAGAACAACAAATTGAGATTCTTTTGCAAGTATAATTCGAGGTACGGATTGTACTATGGACCTTTGAAGCCTTATCCATTCTAGCCACCGACCACAAACAAAACATTTTAACATACTCGAAGCAACTGGAGAAATTTCCTTGAGCATTTTGAGGGCACCTTTATTCATAAGACCAAAAAGCACCATATGTGTGTACAAGATGACTAATTTACACCTACTAAGTGTTAAATGATCACTCGATTTTTAGATTAGCAAGAATGAACCAGCACCCACCAGTGCACCATGCAGGATGGATGATATATGAACAGGAAACACTTTTTCATTGTATTCCTGTCCCAGTGTTAAACCAAAGTGCCATAGCTAACCACAGTGGATAGCTATGTACTAACCATCCACATGTGTTCTATATAAAAACCTCTTATGTTATTACCTACTAAATTATGTATGATACTTTTACCCATTTACATAGATTCTTACCTCAGTATTTGAGAGGGGAAAGTAGCTGGGTTTACAAGATTTGTTACCAAGGTTGGAATAGTGGAACCTTTGTAACTCAGTCCAATGTGTCCAATGTGCAAGGAGGTAAAAGAAACAAAATTACACATCGTAGTGTGAAAGCCCCGACAATTGGGAGCCATATGGTACATGGACAAAACAAAAAATTACACATTGTAGTGTGAAAGCCCCAACAATTGGGAGCCATATGGTACATGGACAAAACAAAAAATTACACATTGTAGTGTGAAAGCGCCAACAATTGGGAGCCATATAGTACATGGACAAAACAAAAGGCTGAACCATGGTTATAGTGTGGTAATGTCCCTATAATAGGAGCGAAAACTGTAAAGTTCTAAAGTCTTGATGTTGGATTCATCCAATGCCTAGAACCATCCTTCCATCCCAATTGACCTAATGCAAACAATTAACACTTTGTTATGTTCAACATTAGCCAATTACCCCTTATAACCTACATCCCCAATGCATCTCCCTAACCCCTCGAAAACAACTTGTACTTGATTGTACCTACCATGGTGTCAAGCTAATTACAAAACACCTGAGGCCAAAACATTGTATATACTAGGGCCTAGGGTCAGTTTCCACATTGACAAAACCAATAAGTGTTTTTTCAAAAAATATATTTGTTTTTTTAATTTTAAAATTATATATATTTTCCATCATCTATTATAATATTGTGATATGAGTAGTGAAATTATTCAGAATGTAGCCTACGATAATTATGATGATTTTCAACATGTCAACTTCATTTATTTTTCACAAATTTTCATTTCACTATTTTGAGGATTATTTAATGATGAAATTGACCTTAGGGTAAGGTATAGATGGAAAAGTTGCAATTCAGGGGGGATTTTTGAAAATGCTAACAAACCTATGTTGTGGATTTAGGGAGAAGCTGAATATAGACATAATACAAATAATGGATGAAAGCAAAAGTTGAGATTTAGGGTTTAGGGGGAATTTTAGAGTGATAACAAAGTAGTACCGTGGATTTTGGGAGAGGCTGAACATGGACACAAAATGGATGGAAAAAAAGTTTGGGAGTTTGATTTAGGGTTATTTTTCAGAATGGTGATATAATTGTGGATTTTGGGAGAAGTTGATTAGGGACAGAGGATTAGGGATTAGAAAGGTGGGAATTAGCGAACCCTAAATTTAAGCGCCACCGAAGGAAAGCAGCAGTTGTGACAGATTCATAACATGCAGTTTGTCGTCGTCGTCGTCGTTGTTTTTGTTTGTTGCAGAAACTTGGAAGTTGCGCTGTTGCACATCCGTTGAAAAGCTACAAGGAATTGAGGATGGAATGGGTCCCATGTGGAATCTAAGCTTTTTGGAGGTCGTAGGGCAACAAGAAGAAGAAGAAGGGAAAAAAAAAGGAAGAAAACAAAAGGAGTTTAGGCCCTGGTAGGTGTGTGTGAGTGAGTAAGCAACCACCAGTTGTAAGGCCAAATTCCCAGCAAATTCGGAAGCGGGAGCGGCGGGGTGGGTCTGTGGCACATTACATTAAAAGGGAAGGACGAGGAGACACTGGTTTCATCTTTCTTTGTCTAATAAAGATACAACCCAATTGTGTGTTTTTCTCGCCTTTCTTTCTCCTTGCCACAGAGATCTACCGTCAATGCCCAACAAGTTTGTGGTCCGTCGAACAACGAGCCTGTCTTCTTGACGTTCTTGGGTAGAAAAGAAGGTGGTGTTTCCGATGGAATACTTCACTAGGATCATAGTAGTGGAAGGTTGTATTGATGCATGCAGAGTGCAATTCTGAAATCGTTCTGAAACTTGCAATGAAGTTCCTGCTTGAGTTGTCTATCTGCATGCAAGAAATTTAGCAAACTACATAAGAGTTGTGTACTGTCACAGAAGAATATTGGATCACAGGAAAATGTGCATGCGATGATGAGTGCAAATGTCCAGAATGGGTATTTTGAATCTTTTGGGTAATAAGAAAATGTGTGTGTAATGAGGGCAAATGTCTAGAATGGGTTATGTTGAATCTTTGGTTTTGGTCATGGGTTTGTAAGCTTTGAGCTTGAAAATTGTGCTATCAACTTTAGCAGAAAATTGTACAAAGGGTGACACAACTTTGTGTTCAATGCAACTGAGACTGAAGGGGGCCAGGATGTCCAGTTTTGAGATTGTGGAAGACCTTACTCACATAGTACCATAATTGTGGGGTTGCAGAGAGTGTGTTGTGTTGTGGTGCAACACAAGAGTGCAACCATGACAGCGGGATCCATGGAGGTGCTTGGGGCTCTTGACAAAGCCAAGACACAATGGTACCATTTTACAACCATCATCATTGCTGGGATGGGATTTTTCACAGATGCGTATGATCTTTTCTGTATATCCACTGTCACTCGTCTGCTTGGCCGAATCTACTACTATGACCCTGCTACAGGAAAGCCTGGATCACTCCCACCCAATGTTTCAGCAGCTGTGAATGGTGTGGCTCTCTGTGGCACTCTTGTGGGGCAAGTGCTTTTTGGGTGGTTAGGTGACAAGCTTGGGCGCAAAAAGGTGTATGGTTACACTCTGTTGCTGATGATCATTACTTCAATTGCTTGTGGGCTGTCCTTTGGCAACAGTGCAAAATCTGTCATGTCAACATTGTGCTTTTTCAGGTGAGAAATAGTCAAAAGCTCCAAACATTCTTGACTGCTGCAGATGTTTTGCAACTCCCCTGCTGATCCACTGGGTAATTGGCTATCCCTCTCTCATGGTGTTCGTTATATTGCTGGTTTTGTGCCACAGGTTCTGGCTTGGAGTTGGCATCGGTGGTGATTATCCATTGTCAGCAACAATCATGTCGGAGTATGCAAACAAGAAAACACGAGGTGCTTTCATTGCTGCTGTGTTTGCCATGCAGGGATTTGGAATCCTCGGTGGTGCAGCTGTGTCAATCATTATCTCAGCAGTCTTCAGACATGCATACCCTCGCCCTGCATTTCAAGTGGATCCAATTGGTTCAACCCCTCACCAAGCTGACTATGTGTGGCGCATCATCTTCATGTTTGGAGCTCTTCCTGCAGCTCTGACATTCTACTATCGGATGAAGATGCCTGAGACTGCTCGGTACACTGCCCTGGTTGAGAGGAATGACAAGCGTGCTGCTATAGAAATGGGCCGAGTCCTGCAGGTTGATTTTGGTGATTTTGTTAGCACTGGTAACATGAACCCAGTGGCTCAAAGAGGTATTTACTCAGTTAACATCCTTTCAGGGTTTGGCCACAGTATATTGCTGATTGAGACAGTGCAGGATAGTTCATTGATCAAGGGTTTTCTGTGACATTGGCTATGGACTGTAGTTGGTAGCAGTGTTCAGGTGTATGTTAGTTTTATTTGTGCATTGCTCATGCTTGTTTGTGTGCATTTGCAGCACCAGAGTATGGACTGTTTTCAATGCAGTTTGCAAAGAGACATGGTCTGCAGCTCCTGGGAACCACGAGTACCTGGTTTTTGCTTGACATTGCATTCTACAGCCAGAACTTGTTCCAGAAGGACATCTTCACAGCTGTGGGCTGGTTGCCACCGGGGAAGACCATGAGTGCTCTGGAGGAGGTTTTCAGGGTCAGCCGTGCACAAGCATTGATTGCACTTTGCTCCACTGTCCCTGGGTACTGGTTCACTGTTGCCTTCATTGATATAATTGGGCGCTGGATAATCCAGCTCATGGGTTTCTTCTTCATGACATTCTTCATGCTCATATTGACCTTTGACTACTACCACTTACGTGGTCAGCCTTGCCCCAACAACCCATCAAAGTACTGTGGTGGAAACCACATCGCTTTCATTGTCTTGTATGCATTCACTTTCTTCTTTGCCAACTTTGGCCCAAATGCCACAACATTCATTGTCCCTGCTGAACTTTTCCCAGCTAGGTTGAGATCAACTTGCCATGGTCTTTCAGCAGCTGCCGGCAAGGCAGGAGCGATTGTGGGTGCTTTTGGATTCTTGTATGCTGCTCAGGGGCAGCATGCAGGACAACCAGACCCAGGGTATCCAAGGGGAATTGGAGTGAAAAACTCATTTTTGCTGCTGTCAATCATCAATGGTGCAGGCTTTTTCATGACATTCTTTGTGCCAGAGACGAAGGGAAGATCTTTGGAGGATTTGTCTGGTGAGAATGAGGATGCAGAGAAGGAAACAGTTGGTAGCCAATCTCACGGGGATCTCAGTACTGTCAATCCAGTTTGAACAGCAGCTTGTAAAACCAATTCCTTACATTCTGTGCTTTCAAATTTTGTACGCATCATGGTAGTTTGAAGTGATGCTTAGATCACAAAGACAGTTCAAAGACTGCCCTACTCAGGTCAGCTAAATGGTTGTCATGGGTCTTATACAGTTGTACTCATAACATACTTTACCTGATTTGGAAGCATAACGTTGGATGCACACAAGGTCTACATGGAGTTCTTTTGTGTGTTGTGGCTAATGAATATATGAAGTAGATTGATTGTTCGAGAAAACATTCAGTGAGATGATGGTGTACATCAACTCTCTGATGAGTTGCAATCATCTTTCAGCTCTAAAAAGATTATATCTTGTGTCTGCACTTCATGAATGGCACTTTCAGTTCTAAGCGGATCTGGAGAAATCTTGTGAAGAGAATATCCTGCACTAGAGCACAATTGGTTCTGATCTTTCTCATTGCACAAAATCAGATACTGTTAGTTCACCTAATTGAAAGTTCTGGTCTGTAGGATGGTGGGTATGGCGGGCACAGGGTTTGTCTTTGGAAATCATATCTTTGTAGACCTCATGTTTGTCTAAATGTTAAGACTCAAACTTGGGAACCATCATGTTCTAGTATTTCATCACAAGGATTGATATCTACAAAGTTGGCAAGGTTTTGGGAATTTCTTGAAAATTTGTTGGCATCTTGAACTTGGATATTTTTCAGAGGATGTTGTGGAACTTCTCCCCCTTTCTAATGATGCATACCAAATATATGGATGAATTTCACCAAAACATTTATTAGATTGAAGATTCTCATGACGATGTTATCATCAGTATGCCTGTACTACAAGAACCATGAACCACAAAACTTGCATTTAAAAATAATCTTTTGGATGTATTGAAATGGACTTATATTCCCTATTTGGGTTTCTCAGTGACTTTATTTGCTGAAATGTTGCAACCCATACTGAACATTGGGTTCACAAATAAGACATTACGAAGTCAATGGAGTCAACTTGGTTGATGATAATTTGTGTTGTACTCCATATATAAAATTGATTAGAAATACTAGTTTGTAGGTGATGTAATAGGATCACAAATTCTAGAATTCTAGTCTTTAACATTTGTGATATCATATGCAACATAACTTCAAAAATGTGAAACATCCAGAGTCTAGTTTATCCAAACATTCAACTTTTGACCCAACCACCTTTGAAGTTCTCAATCAAAGTTCCAAACTTCACCACCAAGCTCAAATACAAAGTAAAAACGTTGAGTATAAAGTTGTAACTTAGGCCAATTTAACATCTTCCCAGGAAAACCACCACAGACCCGGTGGGTATCATCCCGGGTATGCATACTTAGAACCATCGCACAGTAACTCCAACACCTCCATCACTGCACAACAATAGTTCCTCGGCCACCAGCGTTGCCAGCTCCAACGCCTCCATCGTTGCCCAACAGCACTGCCACCCCCAATGTCTCCATCGCCATGCAACAACAACAGCTCTGTGTTGCCTCCATCGTCGTGCAGCAGCCTCCGTGATTCCACCATCGCCACATTTACTATTGCAACACAACAATAGCTCATTGCCTCCATTCCCACAATTGTCGTTACTTCAAATAGACCATCACGCTCCTACCACCACCATGCTTGTTTCCTGTGCATTAAATTTTTTTCAAAGCGTGCATTAAATTTTTGACAAGATGGACAAGTTGGTCTAGCCACCATTGTAATTGGTAAAAACATTGCACAATCTATTCTATCCATTCAATAAACCTAATAACAAAAAAAGTGGCCAACACTAAAAGGTGCAAATTGCTTTCATTTTCATGACCTTTTTGTCCATCATTATTGTTGCCTTTCTTCATTGCAACTATCTTACAATACTGCAATTACCATCCATTGACTGTTTGTAAAAACTTTATTTAATTAAATAAAGAGTTATAATATGGTACAACTCAAATCTAAAATAGAATTCCAAAGAATAACAATCATTTATTTCAACAAAAAAATTACATACGGGTCCAATCATCCTATTAGGAGCCACACCTGCCCTTTTAAATCACTGTTTTTGCATTGTTTTTTAAAAGAATATTCTTTTTAAAATTTTAATATGCATTTCAAAAAAAATTATTCTTTTAAAAAAATCTTGATATTATAATTATGTTAAGATGTATATTAAAAAATATCCCAAATATTGTCATGAAAAAATATTTTCAAATTATGCCTTTAATGTCAAAACTATTTTTAAATAGTGGTTACAAGTCTTTAAAAATGAATATTGCATTTTTTTTTACTCATTATATTGATTCCAAATTCTTGTGATATGTACATAATGTTTTCACAAATAACATTTTATTTTTTAAAATTACATTTATTATTATTTTTAACAATCCAAAATTCAAAAAAATTAAGCAGTGATTATGATTGCTAATGGTACATGTTAGTATGATGACATAATTTTAAATTCATCCAAACAAAATTATCTTCTCTAGAACACATATTTCTTGCATTTGCACACACTTTCGGAGTATAGATATTGATTTCCAACTTTTTTCAAACTTCTCTAAAAACCTGACAACATTAAAAAAAAAAATTTGATCCAAATTCCTTTTCAATGAACATGAAGAGAATGGGTTGAACCCTTAAAAGTATCCATACCACACATGAATCTTCTTCATTTGTTCCTAAATCACCTTTATCTTTAAAATCAACCTACCAACTCACCTTTCAAAATAATCTTCAACTTTTCTAAATTAATAGGAATATTTTCCACCTACCTACCTTTTAAAAGAAGTCACCAACAATTATTTTAATATAAGTCTAGAAATAACATTAAACACTCTTACCTGTAATAATAACAAATCAAACCTATTAAATTTATCACAATAGTTAAATTTGATTATTTTTTCTTGAAAAAAATTGTGTAACAATAATTACCATCAAGTAATAGAAGGTCTAACTACTAAGATGAAAACTTTAAACCCCTAAGACCCAACCCTTTTATTTAAATCTCAATACAAGGATATGTTGGCATGGTATTTGAACATAGTAGGATATAATTTTCAACTTTAATTATAGTTCTTAAACTAGGTTAGACACTATGTAATCTATGGGTTGTCAAAGAAAAAAACCTAAGGTTTTAGGTGGCATTACCATAACTATTATGTAGAGGAACATTCTTTTCTTCTTTTCCACTGTCCAAAATAAATAAAAATGGGCCCAAGTTTAGCTTGGGCCCCATTTTGTTTTCTTCAACAATTTGTTTTTTATTTGTGTTCTACAGTGTTTTGAAATTCAAGAAAAAAATAATTTGTAGAGTTTTTTTATTCAATTCCTTGTGAGTTGTTGTTTGGTTTCTTTTGTGTTACTATTGGGTCCTATTGTGTTATTATTTGGCTTTTCTCAAGTTCTTGCTTGAGTTCTATTATGTTGTTGTTTGACTTTTGGGTTATTATTCAACTTTTCTTGGGTTATTGTTCAGAACCAATATCTTGATTTCCTATTGTTGTTTGGCACCTTTGACATTGTTCTTTGATTTCTTTTGGGTTGTTATTTGATTTCTCTTGGGTTGTTGTTCATATCCTCTTGTTATTCAAATTTCCTATTGTTGTTCAACACCTCCAACATTATTATTTGACCCAATGTTATTCAACTCATCTCCAAGCTTAAAGTACCTTATTGATTTAATTCCCATGTGTGATTACTTATCCTTGCATTATTGTTTGGTTTCTCTTGTGATGTTGCTTATCAATTAAATACTACCCCCCCCTTGTTTTGTGCAAGTTTAGGAATGAAGAGCTTGGATCCAATCTATCAAGTTACTTTTTCCATTTTTTCAAATATGATTTACAAACTATGATTCCAACAATTTTGTGTTTTTCTTTTTGGATGTTAATGTTGTATGTTTTAATATCTTTTCATTTACTTTGATAAAACATTTGTTCATGTTCCAAGTTCAATCTTTGTTTGTTTTGTTTATTATTAAAGTTGATTCTAAAACATTCTAACATTAGTAAATATGTTTGTTTTTTTAGGATTTGTTATCATTCATACACTTTTTTTTGCATTGCATTACATTTCATTTTTCATATTCATATTTTACATGAAGAAATGAGGGTTAAGTGAGTTATTTTGATGTTGTAAATGTTGATAAATGTTTTGAGTCGTATGTAGGCTTTAGATAATTAAATTGGTATGCAAGTAAAAAATAAAGAACACACCATGGTAAACCAATCTCTTCTTTCAATTTTTCCACTCTTGTTGAATAACACTCATGAAAAAAAGTTGAAAAATGGAGTAATCAAATGAAAATTTTAAAAACATAACAATTAAAAATGAAACATCTGAATTTTTTCTCAATTATGTTCCTATGGAAGAATTCTTTAAAGATTATCCCAATTTGGAAACAAAAAGTTATAGAGGTCTTGAAAATGAACAAATAATGAAAATGAAGCTTCAAAAATTGCATGCTCAAAGAGTTAAAAGGAGACTTCATGGTAGAAATGCATTTTTTTGGGTTTACTTTAATGTTAATGATAACAAAAAAGTTGATCATACAATGATCTATAAATGATGCATTGTATTTTTTGTTACAATAGTCATGTCAATGCATCTAATCTTATAAGTTATGCAAAAAAAAGGTTTAATTTCATATGGTAAACAAGTGGTATAATAACTTTCAACAAACATGTGAATGAAAACCATGCCATTATTGTAAAAAAATTGAAGATGAAATCAATAATCCAATGAAAAATTTATTCAAAGGTAATTAACAAATAAAAATTTTAATATATTTGGTTAACAAACTTCAATGTTTTTTGTTACAAAAGATCTTTTAAAAAAAGATGTTGTGTTCAAAAAAATAAAAAAATTACAAGATTTAAGCCTTTTGATCATTAAAAAACCCTTATTAATGCATAGTCGTGGAAATTATTTGGATGAAGTGCTTGGCCTTGCATTTGTCCTCAAATGGTTTTTATTTTTGAAAAAAAAATTCTTGAAAGGCATTGCCTAATTTTGTGGAAAAAATAGAATAGAAATATGTTCTACCAATATTAGTAGAAGGTATAATACTACAACATCAAGTTTTGATTTATGGACATTTGAAAATGCACATGACATTTTTGCTCTTGTAATAAAAAATTTAAAGGTTGATTTGCAACCAAAACACATTGTCAATGTTGGTTTGTTTGAAATAACAAAAGTTGCTAGTCAAACCTTGGGAAAAAAATATTAACAGAATTGTTGGATGCATATGGGTTGAAGAAATAAATTCTTACTTTTGTAAAAAATAAGGTGAAATTTAAATGTTATAACAACTAATTTAAAGTCTATTGAAAGTTATGAATGTTTTGGTTTGGAAGAAACTTGCTTTCAAGGTACAACTATTGTGGCCATGTTTTTTTCTAAAACTTCCTAATATGTGATAACAAATGAAAAAAAATGTTGAAATTTCAAATATGTTTCTATTAAGTTTGTTCAATTATATGTTTAACTTGGCCTAAAAAGTTTGGAAAATGCAGACAAGAATGGAACAAGGCTTATGAAAATTCTAATATCCATCCAAGGAATAAAACATTTTAATTAAAAAAAGGTGAAAACATTTTACTTTAAATCATTTTTATAATCATTTTTTTTATAAATATAAACATAGACCACTTAGATTTTAGATTTGAAATTTGAACTTTTTTATTTGTACCATATTTTTAAAATATTAACATTGAATGTTAAATTTTGTTTGCAAGTTTGCATCCAAAGTGATTATGTTCCAAGAAGCTTTGTAATTTTGAAATAATATTAACCAGATGTGTTGTTGCAAATAGACTTCTACCAAAATTAATGGAAAAGTGCCTCCTCCTCTTACATGGCACATTCCTCAAATCATTATGGATTATCTTTCCTTGGTTGTAAATGTTTGTGTTTTAAATCGATCCTAAAGCCACTTGTTGCTTAATAATGCATTACATTTACAATAACAATGTGTTTGAAATTGAGGGAAAAAGTTGAAGTCTCACCCACCTTAATCAATTTGAAAGATGATGACTATATGGTTGTTATTGAGTTGTTTTTTATGGCTTCTACTATCAAATATGAGGTTTTGGGGGTGTTAGAATCTTTCCTTTCATTCTTAAGGAAATATGAAGCCAAATTTGATGCTAAACCTTACACCTAAAAGCTTTTGCTTAGTATTGTGTTTTATTGGACATGAAGGTGTGGTTATTGTTGACGAATATGACAAGAGATCCTTATATCCTATGCTTATCAAATGCCATCATCATTTACATCTTATGCCATAATTTGAAATTGGTTGTGCAAACCCAATGGTCCATGAAGATTGCAATATGGATTTTTTAAAACAAATTAACAACACAAATGAACCAATGAAAGATCTTCTAAACAAGGTGGAAGCACATTACATGGGGGCCATTTTAGGCAAGAAAATGTACTATTTTTTGGGTATAATTTGGGGGCAATTTTTCTTTGATTTCATCTAGCATTTTATAAACATATAAATTGAATTTTGATATAAATGCCTCTAACATAATTCTTTTCATCTTCAAATTAAAATAATTTTTCAACAAAATGTTTTTTTTCAACACACTTATGCTTGTTTGAATGAAAAATTTGTCTAGGATGTTTTTTGTGAAATCACATGAGTCAAACTTTTCAATTGTAATAAGAATGGTACAATTATTCATATTCAATATATGACTAAGTACTTCATAAAACTTTGCCATTATTTGAATCATTTGTTGGATATGTTTGCATTTTGCAATATATTATGGTGAACATCTATTTTTTCACAAATATATTTTTTAATCATTTAATATCAATCAAAAAAGTAATTTCCTTTGATAATTGCATTACTTGGCAATTGAATGACCTTATTTTGAATGTAATTTGTGAAAGCCTCTTTTAATATTAGCTTGATGGAAATTAAAAGTTGCACAATTTTGAAAAAAAAAATTTGTGACAACATTTTTTGGCCATTATACTTTGGGGGGGCACTTAATGTAAAGTTTGGGATCTATTTGCATTAAATGACCATTTTTAGGGGGGAGGGGTATTAGATAATTGTCCAACCTATTTTTGATCACCTTATTATTATTTAATTTTCTAATATATACATATTAAAACCAACTTATATTAATTATAATCTATTATTTTATATTATTACATACCCTATATTATAATTAAATTGATTATTTGAATAAAATGTACCCTATTTTTAAACTAATTAACTTATAATGTTTACCCAACAAACAATATATTTCACCCTATATTTTTACTCATATATATATATATTTCAAACTAACTTATCCCCCCCCAAGGCCACCGTAATGTGTTTTCACCCAACAAAGAATTGTTGATTTTTAGAAGATATTAAGTGGATATTAAATATATCAAATGTCCTTTTCAGTGGTGGAAGAAAAACGAATCCATGTTTTCAACCAAATTGGTTTTTTGGCCTACCAAATATAAGCATTGTAGGATTTCAAATTGAGACCAAATGGAATTTTATTTTTTTAGTTGGCATATTAACAAATTAAAAAAGATGTCATTTATAAATGATCAATTTGGAAAATTTAATATTTGTGAACAAGAATTGGCTTAATGATCCTAAAGTTATTCCAAATCACCTTCCAATTTGGTGGAATTCATTGCAAAAGATCTAAAATTAGAAGAGGAGTTAGAGCACTTTGAAGGTTTATTTGAATAAGATGAAGTTGTGAATATATGAAATTATGGAAGAAGAAAAAATGATATTTATTTCATTTTTTGTTGTTTTATTGGTTTTTGATAATTTGTGTAATTAAGAAAATCATTTTGTTGGAGTTGCTTTTGAGAATTGACTAGTTTTCAATTTGTGAGGATTAACATTTTAAAACATTGAACTTTATTTTTCCAAATTGATATCTTGGCTAATTTTCTTTAATTAGGAAAAGATATACGAAAAATCAACTTAATTCTTGAAATATTATGTGAGAATGAAAATCAACAATTTTCATAAAAAAATAAAAATTGCCCAACATTCGTTGTAACATTTTAAACTTTGTTTACATCTTAAACAAGTTTGCTTTAGACGATAACAAGGGAACTAAGTGAAAAGATATGAAAAGATACAAGCTTTTACCAAAGGAATGGCACATTCACGACCAAGTTGGCTAAGGTGCCAAATGGAACATTTTAATGGCCAATTTATGTTTTTAATCCATTGTTCAACTTCATAATAATTGAGTAGATTTGCATTAAATTGATGTTTAGCAAGCATTAAATTATAAAATAATTATTAACCAAAATGAAAAAAGGGATTAGAGTTGAAATATTAAAAGAATGGTCTACCCCTTTTGAAAAGTGCAACTTACAAATGTTAAGTACACTTTTTGTGGATCTAATATTAATGTTAATTAATTAAATTTTATTTTAAAAATAGTTTCACTATAGAATATAATGTGCATAATGCATTAAACAATATTTTAATTTATAATATATGAGATTAAACCACAATATAATGAGGTTATTCTAATACCATCAAACCACTTTTCAAATGCATCATGAAATATGTACATTCAAAAATGATTATTGATTCTTTAAATGATAATTTAATTGTAGTGCCTGATTTTTTGAACAACAATGTACCAAAAGATCTTATTTCAATGTTTTGTTCTTTGAAAAGATGGTGAACAAAAAATATATATATTTCAAATTTCAAACTTTAGATTGCCAAAGTTTTTTTTGATAACACATTTTGGTCACAAGCTCTAGTTTGGGATATACACAATCATTTTATCAACAATGTTTTATTTGCTATTGTTTAAATAACCTTGTAGCCGAGTTTTGTTTTCTCAAATTCTTCAATAGGTCTAGTGGCAAAGATCCCAACATTAATTAATATTAAATGGCAACTATCTTAGGTGGGATGTAGAATCTTTACAAAAGTGTTCCTACAAGTGGCGACCTAAAAAGGGCCTAGGTCTACATGTGGTTGATTTACTTATTTTTATTTCAAAAAATGCCAAAAATGACCAAAATTTCATTTATTTTTCATTTTTAAAAAATAATCACCAAGCTATGATATTTTTGCATGTTAAGCACAAAATTAACATGTCCTTAACATCTTATCATAAGTCACTCCCCCTTGCCCCTTAAAGGGCATCTAAAAGGTGTCACAATTTGGAAATCACCCTTCTACCCTTTTGTAGGTATACATTTTAAGTTAAATCTTCATCTCATTAATACCTTAACTAACCTTGTTTATCCCAAGACCCTCTTGTTCAATCTAATAACACCATTATAACAAAACCTATAAAGAGAAGTTGCAACTAGGTCACTCAAGTCATCTCCTCCTTTATCATCTATTTAAAATAGCCTAACCAACATAAAGTAAGGGTTTAGCCTTTTGTCAAGTAGAATTTCCCTTCACCCCCTATAATTCATGTTCTACCTTTCCCTTGTATGCTCCAAACAATAGCCTATTTCCTTGTTCACAACACCTTTTCTCTTAATCATACTATAACCAATCATAACCTTAAACAAATAAATTAAAAAAACATACACAACATCCATTAATTGAAACAAGGTTTTTTCAAATCAATCATTCACACATTAAAAGAAAAGGAGGGTAGTTACACTAGAGTCTCTAGTCCCTACTTGTTGATCTCCTACTCCAACCTAGCTTCTACCCATGACCTACCAAACTTTCTCCCTTTCCTTCCCCCTTTCTTTGTTCTTCTACTTTCTACTCCCAACAACCCTAATAACTCATAACTAAGCTCCTCGACACAACTCCCCTTCCTTCCTACTTTCCCTTGTTCTAACATAAGAAGGTAGACCTTCTCCTCACTCCTAGGTCAAATGCCCCCTCCTCCTTTTTTACTTTTACCTTACTAAGCCTAACACTAGTTCTTTGTATTTCTTTCTATGTTCACCCTTGAATGGAACAACTCTTGAAGACCTGCCTTGAGTAGCTGCCACCACCAACTTGTGATGCTTCCATTTCCATCCTAACCATGTCGCTTGGTTGGGTGCCCCTTGAAAGCTCATTTTTTCGTGTTGCAACAACTTTTTCACATTACCTTGACCTTTCATGATATGTCCAACTTCCCACTAACCAAGATCTCACATCTTCATCATCATTTTTCATTCCCTCCACTTCTTCACATGATATTCATCACTCTTGATGTGGAGGGGTGATCAACAATGTTTTCCCCTCTTTTAGTTTTAAGAAGAAAATATTGTTGTTGTCTTGACCTAAATTTAATTCCTAGCACCTTCCTAAAAGCCACCTTTGCCATGTCCACACCACCCTGTCTAATAGATTTAGTTGACATAGGTGAGAATAGGTAACTCTACCTTAACCTAATCCAACTATCCTACCACCCACCTACCTTATCATATCTCAGCCACCCATCCCCTAGCAATCCCTTTGGAATAAAATCAAACATACTTACCTTATCCCATGAGCTTTGGGTTAACCCCAAAACTCCTTTAATCGACTTACATATGCTTAACCAAAATTGGGTTAAGCTAATTGGGGCCCAACACACTAGAAAGGAATAAGATGTTTGTAGTTGGTCATTGATGTTATAACTTGATGCCTTATTTTTTGGTTGGTTCTTATCCTCTCAATCAATGTTGTTTTTTTTTTTGGGCAAAATTTGACAAAAATTTGACCTAAAAAATTTGACTTCAACATACACAAAGGATTTTTCATAGAAAAAAAGAAACCCAAATTTGCCAAATTTCAAAGAAATGCTACTTGTCATGCATGTTTCCTACTCTACCATTGTTATTGCCTTTAGATCCATGGGAAGCTTCAAGACCTTTTGAAGCTTTTCCATTTTGCTTTTGGTTACAAGTTAGTGCCTACATTCCTCCAACTTGCCTGCTAACCTTCACCAATTTGTGCATCTGCCTCCAATTGACAAGGTAAGATTTCCACTTAGCCTTCTTAATTTCTTTCAACATTTCTTTCAGCAAGGTATGTTACAAATTGAAGGGGAAAATATAACATTTCTTTTAGCATGGTTTATTAGTAATTGAGGAAGGGGAAAAGAAGAAGAAGAGGATGGAGCAAAAAAGGAGGGGAAAAAAGAGAGAAAACCAAGGAAGGGGAAAGAGGAAATCAAACAAAGAAAAAGAAAAATGGAAGCAAAAAAGAGGAAAAAAACCAAAGAGTAAAAAAAAGAGAAAAGGAAGGGATAGAAAGGAAAAAAGAAAAAGGAAAAGAATTTTAAAAAAAAGAAAGAAAGCAGAAAGGGAAAAAACCAGAAAGGAAGATGAACAACAAATAATAAAAACAAAGAGGAAAAGAAGCAACAAAGAGGAAGGAGAACAAAAAAAAGGAAAAAAATTAAAGCCACCTGTTTTTTGTCTTCTTCTACTTCTATTGTTTTATTATTCTTTCTTATTTTACTTTTTCTTCAACTTTTTATGTTGCTTGTTTCCATCTTATTCTTCTTCTTCTACATTTTTCTTCTTCTTTTGTTGTTTTTTTTCTCTTCTTCTACTTATGTTGCTATTTTTTTTTTCATCCTAATTTTCATCATCATCTTCTTCTAATGTTGCTTCTTTTCTCCTTCTTATTCTTATACTATTGTTTATGTTTAAGTCTTTTACTTTTTTTATGTTGCTTTTCTTCTTATTCTTTTGTTAAGGTTGCTCGTTCTTTTGTTTTTAATTTTCATCTTTTTGTGCAAGATCATGTTCAATGAAGAGATTGAGGTTGTTGCACTCAATCCAAAAGATATTTTGCCCACTCTAACTAGAGGTTGCTACACCCAATCCAAAGGTTGTTGTGCCCAATCTAAAGGCTAAGGGTATGGAAGAGAAGAAGTTGGCAGAAAGCCTTCCCATGCTTTGGGGGATCTTGCTATATGTGAAAATTGGTATGTCCATAGACATGGTAGAGTTTATGTTTTTAGTAAGTTTTTGATCTTGTAGGAAACAAAAAAAAATTGTAAAGAAATTTCAATACATAACAAATAAAACCCAAGCTCCTTTCTTGTCTCACATAAGGAGGGGTTTTTTTTTATCAACTTATTTTTTGTTATACATGTGTATGGTGGTTGTCTTGGATACAAATTTTCTTGACATGCTTATGTTAGACATCTCTTCACATGCCCTTCCTTCATTTTTTCACATATGTTGGAAGAATTAAGGGGGTTTTTTTGTCAAGTCATTTTTCTTGCAATACCCGTGTATGGTTTTAAGGTTAGATTAATATTATCTTCACATGCAATACCTATTTTGAATTAATTTTAAATGTTTGTGGCATTTTGTTTATTTTGAGATGCATATGCATTGGAGGTTTCGATTATATAACAAGGGGACAATGGAGAGCCCAAGGCCCATGAGGCTTTTATGGATGTCATTGATTAGGATGCCCAAGTTCTTGGCATAGATGATGCGCCCCCTCCACCTTTGCCCATAGTGTGCTTAGGCGTTGAATGGGTGAAGGAAAGCTCTAAGTGGTGTTGCAAGGTTGAAGATTACACAAGAAATATATAACATGAAATGGCTTTTGATTGCGCACTTGAAAAAAATGCATAATCTTGTAGTAGAGAAAGGCAAGCTTGGTTGCCCTTCAACACACCTTAAAGGTCCCAAACAATAGACTACACTACCATGAATGCAAAGGTTTTTAGTGACCCAATAATGATCATGTGGTGGAACAAGTAGAAGGCTACAGTTCATACAAGGATCACCATTGTAGCAAAGTGGGATTGGTTGTAAAAGATTGCAAAAGACTTAAAGTAGGCCAAAAAACCTCCTTCGGTAAAAGTTGCCTAAAAACATCTATTAGGGGGTATGGTAGCATCCTTTAAAACGCCTCCTCTCATTTGGAGAAGGATGAAGACCTCAAGGATTCCATTATTTCATCTAGAGTTGCCTATGCCAAGAAGACAAAGGTGGCATGGGATCCCACTTTGTGGAAATGGAATCTAATAAAACTACTCGCACTTGAAAGATGCAAATGGTACTAGTTTTTCATGAATCAAAGATGGTGCATGGATAGTAAACAATCAAAACAAAACTTCATCATTTATTTTAAATTCAAAATTTATCGCAACTTTGAATTTAGTTATAACTTTGCTTATTGTTTTTATTTACATTACATGGATTCACCAAGGACGAATTTATGGTGAACACAATTTGAGTGGTGCTCACGCATTGTCACCTTTTCACACATTAGCATGTTACCAAGGCTGAAAGACAACATAGAAATACTATCAAGATCATGGAATGGATGATGCTGATGCCTAAAGTAGACCACTTCACATGTATCATCTTTTTTTCTTTTTTTTTGTTTCAAACATTTTTGGACATTATTGAAAAGCAACGTCTCTCCATATAGGTTTTGTACATGCCTATAAGATATTTCATAATGTACATATATTTTTTGCACTTGTGTATTATATTTTAACCTCCACGAAATATTAACCACTAAGCATGTGAATTCAAACTTTAAAAAATACCCAACCTTTCATTTGTGCATTACCCATATAATGGTCACAAAATTCAAGATTGAATTTGTAATCTTCTTAGAAATACCCACATATAGTTGAAAATAACATAATTTATTGTAATGTTCCAAAGCATGTAAAACTTTCATATTGGGTGACAAAATCCTCAACTATTTCCCAAAGGATGCAACACCTACACACAAGATACATGAAACCCCCCAATTACTTCCCATAATGTACATTACCCCCCACATGGGTCCCTAAATACAAACTGGTTTTTTATTTTTCTAACACAATATTTGCATAACATTCACAAAAAAAACAACATTCTTGTTTTGGCTTTTGCAATACCCACGCAAAGGTCACCTAAACAAACACAAGGGATTTGAAAATGGCAATACTCACATAGAAGACACAAGAAATGCCAACTAGAAATTTGCAATACCCACTTTTAGGTAACAGAACATGCATTACCACTTTGTAATACTTTCATGTGATCACTAAATCTAAACCCTTTGCCAAACCTACGTGTGGGCAATTGAAAATTTTAATTCTTACCATTATATTTCAATTAAAATCAATCTTACTTAATCCCATTTATTTTGAGTCAATTCTTTTTAATTTAAAAATAGATATAATTAATTTAGACAAAATTTAATTAAATTGAAATCTAATCATAAATTTATCATTTATTCTAATTTGAACCTAACTTTAATTTTATCTATAATTCAGTCCAATTACTTTTATTTTAATTCAATTGAATTATAAGTAGATTTCAATTAAATTATATTTAATTTATTCCACTATGGATATTCAATCCAATTATAATTCTCATTACAATTAAATTCAAATATATTTCAATTAAATAATATTCAACTTTATTTCAATTCACCTTTCTTACCCAATTCTATTCATTTCAAATATAATTCAGATTAATTTTAATTCAATTCAAGTATTGTTTCATTCAAATCCAATTCATAATGCGGGTATTATCATTTGTGAGGCTTTTCATTTGCAAGTATTGTTGTTTGGAAAATTTATGTGGTTTTTCATAGTGACATGCAAGTATGCCATTTTTTCACCTTAATAGAGTACTTCAAATCTTAGAAAGGTTATGGCATTCAAACATTTTGGATTGGAAAAGAAAAACTTGACTTGGTCATCACCAAGATATTTTATACTACAACAAGATACAATTCAACTTCCATTAGCAAGCACCAAAGAAGTGCAACCAGTTAAATGCAGTTCAATATTCAATGCAAATTATACACCAATTTGATCATGCATGTTAATTATTCTCAAAAAAAAAGAAAATTGAATTTTTTTATTAATCTAATTCTATGATTTTGAATTTTAATTATGCTTGAATTTGAATTCATTTCAACTAAGTATATGTGCTACACTATTTTGAAATTGATTGTTGAGGAAAGGAGTGAGGGTTTGAATATGGAGAACAGTTCCTAAGTAGTCAAATCCCTTGAAGCCAAACTACTTAGGAATTCAAGGAACCTTTAATTTAGTTAAATGGACCAATGGATTGACTTAAGGATGTTGAACAATTTGGGATAATGGGACAATCAATGAAGCCATAGTAGTAAAATAATATGGGAAAAATTGGTAATGGATGATGGCAAACATGTTACAAGAGGGGAGAAATGGTACTTGTAAAAATTGGACAATCTAGATAGGAGGGCCAATGGATGGACACAAGGAAGGTTGGACAATTTGGAAAAGAATGCTGATGGATAAACCTAGGGAAGTTGGAAGATGTGACTAAGTTGGACAATGGATGAAATTGGACAACAAGATGATCCATTGACATTTGGCAATGGATGAAGTTAAAGAAGAGGGGCAATTACACAAGACAACCTAGACTTGCATATAGGGGATTATAGCATTTCACCATACTTCCCTTCACAATTGCATTTAGATCATCAAATAATTTGCACTATTTCCTAGTTGGGCTCTTAGAGAAATGTGGCATCTATTGTTGGCCTGAGTGTGAACTCATTACCCAACTAATTTCTCCTTCCAAAACCAAAATTTGTAATTTAGTTTTGATTTTCATTGATAGAAATTACTCAAAATTTAATATCTCTCCCGCCTCAGGTCTGAAAACTACAAGAAATCATCTCCAAGAAATCCCACTCATTAAAGGTTTTCCAACAATACCAAGTTCACACCCCCAATTTCTCTAAAACATTTTTTTGATTTTGTTAAATTTTCCTTGACAAAATTATTCAATTTTCAATCACTCTTGCATGGTGGGTGGGGGATCATAAATTGGGAGATTTCAACATGACAAGCAAACAAACAAGCAAGCAACCTTAATACATAGACACCATAGACCAAAGATAATTCCTTGTTCCTGGTACTTAGAAGGGCTTGCATTTTAATCATTAGGCAATTTTGTCTTGTCTTGCTAACCAAATGGTTCCTAGAGGAACCATGCACATAAGCTAAATTACTTGTTGGTAGTACACTAAGTTGCCAGGTTAAGCCTAATATCTACACATAAGACAATATCAGCTTTGGACTTTGGATGTTTTTCAGTGTACTTTGGTTGCCATATCTGCAATATCATCAGCCTGATTCAGTTTTGATTTCCCCAATTGGCAATATTGCCATTGCCAATGCAACAACATATTTTGCTACTGGTGGGACTTCCCTGGGATCCCTT
>Ga0209611_10001872_pt1 | contig 36566 bp, 24 predicted proteins | sample S1TSphgellanicum_3_FD_187693 | JGI IMG/M metagenome (GOLD analysis project Ga0209611, IMG submission 187693) | Host-associated microbial communities from peat moss isolated from Minnesota, USA - S1T2_Fc - Sphagnum magellanicum MG (SPAdes) (version 2) | ecosystem: Host-associated > Plants > Peat...
ACCTTTTTTTTTATATATACTATTTTTGTAATGTCTACTACTGATGAAACATCTAGGACGAAATTATGTAATGAATGCTTTATATGAAAAAATGTTCTTGAAAAATTGAAAGAGATCCTTCTTTCATCTTTTTTTTTATCCAATGAACTCTTTGACCTACATCCTTATGGTTTCTGTCCTACTACACCTTTTATTACACCATTATTGACTACTAATGTCTTTGATGAATTGTTGTGTTCCATTAATGGAGATGACATTTATGTGCAGTGCACTAAACTTCATGAGTCTAATGTTACATTTTGTGTTAATAAACCTCTTGCTAATTCCATTTAGTTGCATCTTCATATTAATAAGCCTCCTCTTTATTCTATTGTAGTACATCATGAAGCAACTAGTGATTCTTGTGGGCATTTTTGAAACCCTTACCTCAGTTTACATTTAGAAGACAAATTTGATTTGTTTCCTAATGCCTCCACATTTGCATTTGTTGTTGATCCTTGCAACGAAGTTTTTATTTATGTACCTTCTCCTATGCCTCCTCTTGTACTTGATCCAAGTTTCCATTTAAATTTTGATGTTGTTGCTTTTGCATCTTTTCCTTTTATTCATGTTAACATGCTATTGGCAATGAGGTTATTGAGAGGATTAATTATGAATTTCCTATTAAGGAGCCAATTTTGGAATCTCAATTTCTTGAAATTAATGATAAGGATTTGGAAAATGTTAACAAAAGAAGTTGAAAAATGAGCAAGCACATGGAGCTTTGGGCAATCAATGTGTTTAATGAATGGAGATCGTTTCGTGGTTTTGACACAATGAAATTTGTTACTTATTAGCTTGAAGATGAAGTGTGTAAAACTCTTCTGGAAAAGCAAAACATCCTAGAAAATTCCACCATCAGATTCTCCTGTGAGTTTTGATGAACCAACCTCCACCTTGAATTTGTGTGCAAATGTTTTTTGCTTGGCGCAGGTTGGATTGGATTCATGCATCAGAAGATTTGATTTGTCAACCCTTGAGAAACACCTTCCCACCTCGACCAACTTCGGTTGATTTCTTGATTGCAAGTTGGAAGTCGGCCAGATCATAAGTCTCACCCACAAGAGGTACAATGATCTTGGCTTCGATGAGCTTCGAAACTTTGTCAATGTACTCTTCGAATCTTTCAGGAAGCGAGTGGGGAAGACCCCATGCGGCTACACGAACACCTCTGAATAAATCTCCCACTCCTACGATTGCATCCCAGCCTCCCAACACTCCATAGACGAAGACTTGACCTCCGTCTCTCACACTCGCAGTGACTTGTTTTGTGAGTGTGCCAGCCACAGCGTCAATAGCTGCGTATGCGAGTTTCCCCCCCGTGATTTCTTTCACTCTTGTTGCTACATCCTCATTATCCGTGGAGATAACTTCATCTGCACCTAGTGCCTTCAACTCCTCCTTCTGTTCTGCACGCCGTACAATGTTGATGGTTTTGATGCCCCAATGTTTTGCAAGCCGTATCAATTGCCGGCCAAGCACGGAGCCCGCTGCTGTTTGCAAGACATACTCGCCTTTCGGAACCTTGAGATCGGTCAGAATGCCATACACTGTCCATGGGTTGACGACAAATTGAGCTGCCGCTTCATCTGAAATTGAGTCTGGTACTGGCCATACAAGCTCCTGTTTCAGAGAAACATATTGCTGCCATGACCCCTCCCCTTTGTGACGCTCGCGACCGACAAATGGCACCACTCTTTGCCCTTTCGCCACTGTTGTCACTCCCTCCCCTACCTGCCACAATTCCAGAGCAACGATGATACATACGCACACACACATAAACTCGAAAAAGAGCAAGGATACTTCCCAACAAAATTGCACGAAGCTGAAGAAAAACATGATGCTTGCTTTACTTCGTGGACAATTCCAAATCCTTCGGAGCCTGGAATGCGCAGCCAGTTTGAACTGATGGAAAGCAGATCAGTGGGATTGACGGGGCGTAGAGTAATGCGAACAACGACATGACCAGGCTCTGCTTTCGGCACAGGCTTCGTGACCAATGCCAATCCCGCAAAAGGATCCTTGGCATCAAAGTTCTGCTGCTCAACTGCCCTATTACTCATCTTGTTGTCTGTGGGTGAACCAAGAAACCTCAAATTCCGTACTGAACAATCCCGCAGGCTGTTGATCACCCAAAGCAACGTCCCCTAATAGCTTCCACCTCAAGAGAATAGAGCTCAAAAAAACTACAGAAGCACTAGAACAGATTTCCTTGGCGAGATCAATTCCACACCAGAATTTCACTCTACTATATTAGAAGCGCTCATGCACTACCAGAAGGTGCTGCAATTGGAGTTGCAACAGCGTAGGACGAAATTGGCTGGGTTCTTCCGCTGCTTGGTCAGCGATGTCTGGAAACTGAAGCCTGTGTAGAAGCTTTAAATACAACAATTGCAACCCTTTTCAGTGAAGAATAATTACTCCTGCAAGGAGAGTCCAGATACAATGAACCAGGTCGGAAGAATTCTAGAAACATGTGATGCCTCTAACTTGCTATATTAGCCAAAATCCTCTACTACTCAGTCCAAGATGTTCGATCACCAGGATGCACAGCTGCAAAATTGGTGCCCATGCAATTAAGCTTCTGGGACCACAAGCATTTATTTCTGTAGCTTTTTCTTCGAGGCTTTCGACGATACATATTCCTAAGGAAAGAGCTGAAGTTGTTCTGAGCCCATGGGAGCCTTCATGGGGATTTTCTTGGGGAGGTACCTAGAGATTTACCACGGAAGCATCCGTCTAACGTCTCACCAAGTTTTTTTTTAAATAGGGCAAGGGTCTAGGTTTTAAGGTATAGGGTAAACCCTAAACCCTCAGGTAAAGTGCCCCAACTTTTTAAACCTAGAGGTGTTTCTTTTGGCACATCTTTTCAGTGGAAAGAAGCCTTAAAATGACATGTACATTTTTCTATTCATTGTTATTTCCATCGCTTTAGGTTAAACCATAGCTATTTATTGATGTGATATATATATATTTTAGTGTGCATTTCTCGCAATATTTGTTGTCATTTGTTCATCGCATTGTTTTCAGTTTGTTGTTCTTAAGTTTTTTCTTTTTAGGGCGTACTTTTTGCAGTAGATGATGTCAGCTTCTCATTGCATTGTTTTCATTTTTCTATTCTTGCATTCCTTCTTTTCTTTGCACACTTCTTGTAGTAGATGTTATCAACTTTTCATCGCATTCTTTCATTTTGGTGTTCTTGCGTTCCTTTTCTTTAGTACGCACTTCTCACAATGGTTGATGTCGACTTTTTGTCGCATTATTTCCATTTTGCTATTTTTGATTTTTTTCTCTTTAGTGCACACTTCATGCATTTTTTGTTATCGGCTTTTCATTGCATTCTTTTTTACAATTAACTTCTCTTCTTTAGCAACTACACCTCTATTTTAGTGCATTTTAATTTTGCACGTTATTATGCGCATCTCCTTTCCTTCAACTTGCTATTTTTTTGTTTTTAAATTCATATCTTATTTTAATTCCTTTGTTGTTTGTTGTTTGATTGTGTAAGTTTTTTTTTTTGTGCATCTTCACGATGATTTTTTTTCTATAGTTTTTTAATTTGCCATTGGTGTTAGGGCATCATGGTGTTTCCCATACTGCAATTGTTTCTATATTTTTTATGTTTAACCTTATTTTTATTAGCCAAAAGGGTCACATTCTTCAAAACCTCCAAAAGCATATCACCTTGTAGGATGTCACTTTTTGTGATAAGGTCTTTCTTCACAAGCAAATGTAAAAACTCTCATTGAACAAGTTTGCAAGAAATTGCCTTTGAAGAAGTATTGAGATTTTCCTCTAGATATGTCTCTATAGATTGGTCCATTTTATTCAAAGCTTTTCAATTCTCTCCTTTGGCACTAGGATGGTTATGGAGACCAACATGAACAACAAGATGACTATACCTTGGTGATGACATGTGACCAATAATAGTAAATATACGTACACCACATCTAAACTCAAAAAACCAACTATTACAAAAGATGCATGTGTACGTTTCGTTTTGTACAATAAAATTGAAGAACAATGGTTTGGTTATGTGTCCTTTCCAATATCTTTTGTTTCAAACCATGTATTTGATACTATATGTAGAAGTTTCATTGGCACAAAACAAATTTCCAACATAAAGCACCTTATGACATTTAACATCAAGAGGGAGGTTGTTCATGTTGATATTATCATTCTTGCGTTAAAGCTGACCATCAAATCTTAAATCCGTGCCATCCATATGACCAAGGGAGGGAGCACCATGTTGCATTTCATCTAAAGTTTTCTTTTAAAAATTTAAATCATAATGATTGAAAGGGTGAAAATGTTGAAATGACCTTCAAGAAGTTGCAATTCCTTGCAACTTTTATAGTCGAACTTGTTCAAAAGGTTCAACGGCTACAATGGTGGAACTCCAATTGTGTTTAGTTAGGAAAACTTGAGATTATTTAATAAAGATGTCTCAAAAGTAAATTTCACAAAGTGGCTACATAAAGCCCCACATTTTGGGGATAGATGTGATTAACTAAATTATGATTTCCTATTGTAAAACCTAAAATGTCATATGTCAATACAATACATAGATATTTACATTAATGTATGTTTGGGATGTAAAGTTGAAAATTGTAGCAAAAAAACATTTTGCTTCTCTCCAAAATGATTTGGGGTTCAACATCTAACCCTTGATGCATGTTTACATAACACCCTCCTTGAACATTAGAGAGCTAAGGTTTGGGAAAGATGGTTTTCAAGGAATTTAATGGTTTAATCAACCTAGTTGGAATCCAAAAAAATTGTGAATGGGAAAAACAATTCGAATCTTTGCAAGTCTTGAAACATGTTATGTATAGGTAATTGTTTCCTTACATGAATTATCATTAGCAACAACATGGATATATCCAGATTTTTTTGTAATTGTTAATTGATTTCAAGATGCATATACAATTGGAAGTTTAACTAACTACCTTTTACAAAATGATTATGCTAGGTACTTTAATTTTATCTTGTTGTCCATTGGAGTGATAATGGGCATGCCAAGATTGTACACAAAGAATTTATCCATTGTCTTCATCAATGACGTATAATGAGTTCATGGCAACTAATTGGGGTCCCAACATTTGGAATAGTGTGGATGGTGTCTAAATTGTTGAAAAGACAAATCGCTTCTTAGTGACAAAAGGCTTTGGATAAATTTGAATTAAGGCTTTCCATGTTTGTGGTGGTTGATGAAGAGCTAGCAAAAGGAAACTCAATTTCAAACAAGAAATGCATTTTTGCATTTGAATCATGCCAAGACAAACACAAGGTAATGACCTCAAAAGATGATATTGTTAGAAATTTTGATGAGCCTAATGTTATGGTTGGGCAATTTGGTGACTTCCATCCCTTGGCAAAAGAAACTAGTGTTGTTGGTATAACTCCAGCTATAAGATCATATAGGCTTGTAAGTGCATTGGGATTAAAGGTCACACCCACTATGACAACATCTTTCATTTTGCCTTTCAGAACTAGATGTCAAATGTAGGAACCGATAATTAATGCATCTTTCACATGTATGGTTGACACAAAGAGAAAGATTGGAGTGTGGCCATAATCCTTGTTGGATTTGAAAGCTTTTCACCAAACATGTGAAAATTAATTTTTTGTGACATTTATTCCTTGTTTTTGTAACAAACATGAAAAATGACCACACATATTTGACATCATGTGGTCATTTATCCAAATAAACACCAATTGTAAATATTACTTTTGAGGTGTGTAACATGATGGAGGTGCAATGGACCTTGTAATTGTTAACCTCCTAGAGGGTCTCCCTGTTCCAAGATTGTTTGTTTTGAGCCATGAGGTAGTTCATTGGAACATGGCCAACCTTTTTGTCCTCAACTAGTTGTTTTATTTCTACACCATTTTTTTGCATGATGATGGAACTTTATTCATTTTCAATCTCAATGATCCCAAAATGTTCAAACATATCAATGCAAATTTTCCCACTCTTTAAGTTCCTTCTTGATCCATGCTTGTAGTATTGAGAAAGAATGTTTTAAACTACAATATTTGCAATGCAAATGAACACATTCCTTGTTCATGTGGGCTTATATTGACAATTTGACATGCTTTGGGTGTTTTAGCATTGTGAGTCCTATGCGAAAACGTTTTCCATTTTTTTGCAAGGGATGATTTTTTTCATAGTCCCTTTTAGAGTTCACACTCTAGAAGAAAAACCTTAAATTGCAATTATGCTATGCAATTACTTTTTAGTTACAAGCGACACTTTATGATTTCAAAATTTTTAGTCACCTAAAACTAGTCACAAGTGCAAATTAGTCGCAAATAATCGTGACATCATCAATCCATGGATGCACATGGAAAATATTTGTATGGTTTCATCCAACATATAAAATATTTTAGATGTATGGCCATTTGTGACTAATTTGCAATTATTTTGGTGGCAACCAATGTTTTGCCAAGTGGAGTTCCTTAATATTGACACGTGGTGACATTTAAATGCATTCTATTTTATTTTTTTTGTAATTGAAAAATAAAGCTAACCCAATTTAAGATGTTAGATTCATATGTTTCGATGGTATTAGATTGTGACATGTGACACAATACAAATCTACTACATGGCTTACTAATTTAAATTCACACCAAATAAATTTAAATAAATATTTAGGTAGGTATGTAAGTTAGTAATTTAAGTACCTATCCACCTATTTAAGTTACTTACCTACCTAGGTTAAATACTTACCCATTTATGTAGGTACAAATAGGTAAGTAGGTCAAGCTGAGGATGTTGGTACCTAGTTTCACCTACCCACCTAGGTGGGTAGGTTGAACTAGGTATCTGCTTACCTATTTATTTAGGTAATAGGCAAGCAAGTAGGTTAAGGAAGTAGGTAGGCTAAAATGATGCATAAACATTTTTCATTTTATTTTGGGTTAAGGTTTTTCTTTTATTCATCCCAAATGGCACAAATTTTTTATTTTGATAATGTTAGACTACACACCTTTATATAGTTTTCAAAATGGGAGCATAAAACAAATAATATGGATAAGTTTTGAATTTGCAACTTAGTTACAAACTAGGTTACAACTACAAAATTTTCCCCATATCTTTTGTTATCATTTCTGAATTTCTAATTTAAATAAATAATTAAGTAAATGATTAACTAATTAATTTTGTAATTAATAAGTAACAATTTATATCTATAAAATATTAACTATTCATTATCATTTGTTTAAATTACTAGTAACTTATAAATATTCAATTAACAAACTAATTACATACAAGTTTTCAATACATAATACATTACTAATTAATATATAATTACAATATTAATTCATTAATAATTATTCTATAAATAATAAATAATGGTTTTAATTTTAAAATATAAGTTATAAATTATGAAATTATTTTAATTAATGTAGCATTAATTTAATTACAGTAATCATTTTAAGAGAGGTAAAATTATTATAGAATCTTAAATTATTAATCATAATTAATAATTATTAATAATTAAGTTCAATTATACATAACATAAATATTGTAATTATTTTCTAGTAATGTACAAAAATTATTAATAAGTATGAAACTTTATGTTGTGATAATTAATATTTACCATCATTAAATTATTTTAATTTCAGTAATTAATTTTTATTACTATAAAAATCATTTTTTTTCTTGAATTAAAATAATTTACTATAATTATTTTAATTATAGGATAATTATTGTAATTTTTTATCAATGTAAAATATTAACAATGAATATAAAAATTTATGTAATAATAATGATTTACTATAAATAGATAATTATAAGTTGTAAATATAATAAATTATTATAATTTAGACACTTTACTTATAGTAAATTCATTAATTAATCTAATTAATGTAAAATTATGTTTTAAAATTAAATAATTTTAATAATAAAAAAATATACATATCGACACCTATGGATGATTGATGTATTACTATCTTTACATATACCTTAATATGAGGTTATATACATTAATAATTTTTCAGACCACGGGTAATTAATCTATGAAAACAACACATTTATATATCTTAGTGGATGTGGAGTACATAATGTATACATAAATATTAGTTATCATTTTTTTTTGTCACTTTTGCAACTAATGGGTCATATAAGGGCCCTTTAGGATGAAACTAACATGAAAAGTCATTCCATTGGAAAAATAAAATAACTTAGTAGTCACAACATAATCATAAATGTGACTAAAAATGTGTGATGTGATTTTCAGTCGCAAAAACAATCAATCAATGTTAATTGCAAGCGATAATTAGTTGCATGTAGTTGCAAACCAATTGGTTACATTTTGATCGTTTTCTAATAGTGACAATTGTCAAGTTATGCCACCCAAATAGCTGACTTGTACATTGCCCAATTGACTTCTACTTCAACATTTGGGTCACCATTGCATAGACATGTTGATGGAGTGCATTGTTACATAGTAGTGGCTTGTTCCAAGATTGCTTGCTGTGCACAGCATCTGTGGCATACTGCATACAGAAAAAGGAAGACAATGAACAATCCAGTATGGGCCCAGTGCATCACTGGATCAGAATGAAGTTTGAGCAGGTACACAGAAAGATAAGATGTGATGTGCTTTCTCTGAATAGAATGTCATAGTACTTCCAAACTGGAGGGTGTGAACTGGAGGGTCATGCTTTGTTAATGATCTAAGGCCACGGGACAACACCAAAGCTAGCATAAATGGAAGCCCCTGGTATCGGATGCATCGAGTAGACTCTATTTTGGTTGCGGTTTTAATCTTGGGTCATGGTCTTCATACACATGAACAGAATTGCTTCATCAGTGTGTTAACACCTTTATCTGAGAAGCGTCTGCAAATCTAGCTTCAAATGTAAAGAGTCATAGAATGCCCATGAGCCAAAAATTGAAAGAACACAAAAACCACCACTTTCCCACCAGGTATGATCAGGCACCGAGGGGAAAGAAAAATATCATGTCTATCAGACAATTCAGATCTCTCTGATCCACCCACATAGGCATAAGGGAGAAGTGCTACACATGGGCATTCATCAAGAAATCATCAGGAGGCATTTATCAGGAGAGACACCAGTTGCTTTGTTGAAATGATCTGCATGATTCTATATGCTTACCCTGAGGATGTCTGCCCTGATTTACTGTTGTGAGATAAAGAAGTCATCCTTTCAGTAGGGTCAGTATCTTGTAGCCCACAGCTGTTAGCCTCTGCAGCTGGCCATTGTGGTGTCAGATTTGGGTGGATGGTACCTCTGCCATCTGGGGACATATTAGTTTGGAGTACTTCAAAAAATCCAGCAATCCTCTTTTGTCTCCTAGAGAATCATCAACTAAGAGGTAAATGCATCTCTCATGAGGTCCCTTTCTTCTCAATCTTTCTGCTGCCAGATCAGATCACCTTATCTTGAGCGCTCTCTCCACCAGAAAATCCTCTGTTCACTTAAAATAGTTCAGACCTGTTGGAGATTTCTGCAATAGTACCCCTTTAGTCCAGTGTCTTTCCAAGCTGTAATCTGCCAACATCTGCCTTTTGTACTTTCTTTTGTCTATTCATGAATTAGAAACCCCTGGACACAAGTCTTTGTGACAAAACCTCCAATAGAAGTCTGTCCTCCCCTCCATGGCTCTCATCTCATTTCCAGGGCATGAGACTGCTCTCTCAGCAGCTACCATGTCAGAGGAGACAGACTGCAGCCAGCAAGAGACTCTTCCATTGCCTAAAATGCACATGAAGCACATGATCAGGTAATGTGCACTTGCAGTACTCCAATAAAGAATCACCTTTCAACATGTTATTTTCTATCACCAGACTTCATAACAGCACTTGAGAACTCTTTGTGGATCATGCAAGAGGAACACACTGGAGACATTTTGGTGGAGGGATGAAGCTTGCAGGGGCTTTGCACAGCTCTCCAGTTGTCAGTGCAATTTCGGAATACACAGAACTGATGATCTTAAAGTCTGAAAAACAAAGACCTGCAACGGGGATTTGAATTGGCAAAATGATAAGAGCTTCAATGAGAGTTACAACCTTTCAAGTTCTCAATCTCCAAATGCAAAGCCTTGTTCTCCAACTTGAGCTCACTGCATTCTTCTGCTAGCTTTTCCGCATCCTCCTCTACAGTACCAGCAGAGACAACATTAGATTTTTATTTTTATTGGTAATGAACTGATTCATGGCCATGACGAAAGAACAATAGCCTTTAGCACCTCCAATGGGCATGGACCACATACCTGCCAATCCAATCTGAGTCAAAGCTCGCAAAAGCTCATTCTTCATGTCATCCAGTTCATAACTCATGCTCTGCAGTCACAATGCTGACATTTGTTTGTCCAGGATAAAGTGTAGAGGAACCCATTGGATTCAGAATAAACTTAGACCTGGATCATGCAAGGCTGAGTGCTTCTCTACTTCCTACATTGTCATTGAGAAAGCTTACCTCAAGAAAGGCATGAGTTTTTTCTTGCATTTTCTGACATAGTTCTTGTTGCTGTGAGAGCTGCATACAAGCAAACTTTAAATTGGGTATGAGACACCCATAATGTTAAACTGCCACACCATGTGAATGCTATAAACTGTGAACCAAAAGAGGCTTGTGACAAAAAACATGACAACTGTCTCAAGAGGATTTTAGTCTCATTTCCATGCCACTTGAATACATCCAGGTTTCAGTAGTTTCAGTCTGAAGTTTTGAGCTCATAAATCAGCTTCACCACATGGCAGTCATCCATAAATGTCTATCATCAGCATGTCTGGAACAAAAGTTCCAGAGACATGGTGATGCATTCAAGCCAATTTCAGCTCAACAATATGGAATGCATGGCACAAGAAATTTCCATGAGATGATTTAGGCATTTCAACCTCTTAGGTGCCTGTTGTGATCACAGCTGATAGTCTAGAGACATAGTAAGTTTGACATCAAACCTTGGCTTGCAGTGCTTTCTCTTTTTCCTTTGATGCTTTCAATGCAACTGACATCTCCTGTAAGCCAGAATAGTTGACACAGCTCAAACTTATATTGTCTTTTTTTCAGAACATGTAATCACGTTGAGAGGAAACAGAGTCAGAAAAGTTCAAGTCTCCTCTGCAAAAACTTTGTAAGTAAGCACACACACTATCTGGCAGACCTGAGAAGAACATCCCTGAGCCAAGATGAACATGAAATATTTTGCCTCTTAGTGCACTGTCAGGTGATCTAATCACAAACAACACTGAATTGAAAATCAGGATGAAGCCAATTGCACACAAGCAGGATCCCAACTGCAGTGCAATGCATCCCATTTAGTATTATATCCTCTCATCTGTTTCTCAATGGGCTAATAATGTTCAATTCTCATTTGCAAGCTCTTCCCTTACATCTCTACACTAGAAATAAGCAGCAAAACACAAGAGTGCTGACAAAATTGGGAGGGCCACAAACCTCTGCAATGTGACATGACTCATCTGGTGAAATGATGACTCCAGTCTTGTAATAGATCCACTCTGCAAGCTCTCCTAACACCACCTCCTCTTGTGTGAAAGAGTTTGCCATATTATGAGTGAAATCTGATTGTCGAGCTGATAATTACAAGTCTTCCTACAAAATCCTACTGCAAAAATCCTAGAATTCCTTAGGCAACACCAAGACTATCTACATCACTCCAACATACAATTCTGCATACAATTCTTCTGAGCAAAGTATAAGGGACAATCTTTAGAATGGCTTAGAATACTGCAACAACAACACAACAAAGAGTACTTCAGACTAACAACAAAATGCCGCCTCTCTTGTTCATATTCTCCAATATCTGTTGCTGTGTTATTTTTTAAGGAAATGTGAAACCGGAAATGCCATTTTTGGTGTTTCAAAGTCGGATTAGCAGATCCTGAGTACTCATGTCGTGATGCGCAAATTGCTTACAGCGTTTTGAAATTTGAACAACGGGAAAGCACAAGGCGCTATAGTTTAACGAGTCTTTAACGACTTTGTTGAGATCAGCATCGGCGACATTGGAGATCTTGTATGGTCCGGTTTCTCCGTTGAACTCTGCTCTTGCTATTGCAGAACATAGGCCGTGAATTCAGGTAGGGGAATTTGACGAAGCTGGAACGAGATCTCATGTTGCCCCTAGAAACTAGTCTTACAACATTTGTTCATTCACTTGTTGCAACTAATCGCGGCTCTCCTCTGTTTTCTGGTATCTTGCAGCAGTTTGCAGTGAAGCTTTCTGATCAACAGCGGTACCTTGTGATGGCCTATGTAGTTTTGAACCATGATCATCATGCATGCAGGTTCCGTTGCAAAGAATTCCTAGCCATTTGTTGGCAGGAAGCTTTTTGGAGCTTCAGGATCCGGCAGTGTGACTCACTTCCGAGGCAAGCAAGCGTCCTAGGAATGCAGACAGATTGGCGGCCACAGTATTATCAATGGCCAATCTGTCTGCATTCCTATGTTTACAAGAAAGCAGCTGTGCATATGTCGCAGGGCTTACAGTTCCTCGGAAAAGCAGAAGTGCTCCTACAACCAGGTAGAGCTTAGAAGACGTCGGTGCGGGAAGGATGTCTGAGCTGAAAGTGGTTGAGACCATAGCGACCTGTGTGGAGACAGACTCTACAGAGGTAGACGAGAAATTAGAGCGAGAAAGCTGCCTGAAGCTCAACGTCCGTTTCATGAACAACAATGGAGTGCACATCTACATATATTGTAACAAAGAAGCTAGATCCAGAGAGCCTGATACTGAATCGCACACAAGTTATAATTTGCAGCCATAGCCTTCTTCTTGTGCATCGTCACGGTACTTGTTGCTCTCGTTTTCAGAGGCCGGATGCTGGACCAAGAAACACAATCGATGTAGTAACTTTGCCTCAGAATCATATCATCTCTTTCTGGAGTCGATATGTGACGAGTCAGGGATCTGGAGTTTTGCAGGTAATTGAGGGGTAGAGCAAGTGGCTCAAGGACATCACCTGTTTCCAAAGTATGCTCAGAGACGTTCAAATTACTCGGAGTTTTGGAAATGCCTGTTCTGAGCAGTCGCATACCTCATCAAAGTGAGAAGTTCGATTGGCGTTCTTTTGCATACCTGAGGAAATGAGTCTTTTGTAGGCTGAGTTTTGCACTTGCGTCCCCAGCCTTATTCAATCTCCCTCCTCCCTTCCTTCCCTGTTGTAGAAGAACCTTGAGAAACACCAAAACTGAGCATAAACTTCTAGCTTTAGGACCGCACTCTGGATTTTGGGATTTTTTAAAATTAAGTGTTAGAGGAATGTACCTACCTTATGGAGAGGGGAAGGGTCTAGGTTCAAGGGAAGGATGGCCCTATAACCTAGGGAAGGCTGGAACCCTAGGGTCTAGAGAAGGGTCTTGCCTTAGTGGAATTGGGCCTTGGTTTCATACAAGGTTTGGTCACATAATATCCATTTAAGAGACAATGCACAAAATATATATATTCCTTATTTACGTATTGCAAATCATAAATAAGTCAATAATGGATCATGTGAAATTCAAATGTATATGAACATGGATGAATGTAGACAAATGTGGGTGGATGACATCCATTCATGATTGCCAAACATCAATCATTCATTTGTTCCCAAATGGTGTTCATCCATGTTGGATACATGTCATTCATGTAAGGATCTTCATGATCATGTCGCTCATTTCATTTTCAAACAACACCCATCCGATTTCAATAATTTCATTACACATATGTATATTCCTTATTTACGTATTGCAAATCAATAATGGATCATGTGAAATTCAAATATATATGAACATAATTTAATGTAGACAAATGTGGGTGGATGACATTCCATTCATGATTGCCAAACATCAATCATTCATTTGTTCTCAAATGGTGTTCATCCATGTTGGATACATGTCATTCATGTAAGGATCTTCATGATCATGTCGTTCATTCCATTTTCAAATAATATCCATCTGATTTCAATCATTTCATTACGCATATGACAAAACCATAATAGATATATGTAGATCTTGAGAAACCAAATATTTCCCAAAAAATTAAAATGATTGATTTCATGGGGAAATTTTTTGTTGGTTTAGTGAATGTGGATGTTGATCCTAGGCTAGGGTATATCAACATTAGAACTCAACAAATCACCCTAGTTCAACCTAACATAATGTCATAATCAATTCACACATTTTAGTTGAAATTTAATGGTTAGAGAAGTGGCAATCAAATGTCCCCATCACAAAACAACATTCTCAACTTTGAATTGAAGGGTAGACTTCTACTGAAAGAAAATATGAATCGAGCATCAAGTTTTGAATAATGTGACATGAAATTGTAATTGACATTAATAATGTGTAATTTCACCATGGCACAAATTCAAGTTGTGTGAATGACACATTTGCATTGACAACAAATTAGAGAACTTATCATTGGATAGAATTCAAAATGGTAGTCCCTTACATTCATCTCCTAGATTGCATTGAATTGTGTGCATATATACAATGGATGGAGAATTTGCAATAAAAAACCAAGAACCAAAATATTCCATTTGTGAACAACACCTAAATATTTGGTTTAGAAACTAGATATTAATTTTTGTGTATTTGTGGACATGCATTGAATTTTGTGGCAACTCACAAAAGAAAAACGCCAAACAATTATCACATATAATCAAAAGGATAACAAAGTTTAACACCAAAAAAAAATACTTGAAAATATCAACCTAGAAACTTTAAGAGGTCTACTAGATGTTCCAAACTATGACCTCCTCACAAATGTGGACATTACAAAATTCTTTTACATTTTACTCACACTTTGATTGTCATGTTTCGTGGTGATGGGTCAAGTGGGATCCTCATACCCAACTTGTCCAATACCTCAACCACATTCCTTCCTTCATTGCTTATGTTAAAAATTTATGCTTTAATTCCAAGGAAGACACACGCACTATAGGTTAATTTTTGCTTGATCAAATTATTGGATCACTACCTATCATGTACAAGTAGCTACAAGTCGATCATCTTTGGTTCAAATCAATCCACATCAAACCAACAATCAATGTCAAACTTCCCCCATCCTATAGTAGACCCTATGATCAAAAGTTGCTTTGACAAACTAAAAAATGTGTGTTGTTAAATTGAGGTGAGGGATTTTAAAAATTGCCATAAATCAATTCATGAAGCTAACCCTCAAAAGCAATATCAAGATGTGTTTGACTAAGGTAATTTAACTTTTTTACCGTGCACTAATATTGGGTCACATCAACAAGGGGTCGATGCATTTTAGTTTCCAAGCAAGTTCCATCAAGTAATAGTGCACTTCTAAGGTTACAATCACATAACTCCAACTCCATAAGACATTTGAAGGCATGATTTTGTTGGGTCAATAACATTCCATCTTGATTTTGATGAATTCCACATCCACATAAAGGCCAAAGGTCCTAACAATGATGAACTTGGAAATGAGAGCCTAGTGTCTATTTGAGTTTGTGAATTCTAGCAATGTCATTATTCATGAGAATCACATCATTAACATACACCATGAGAACCACTAGAAGATCACCCTATGCAAGGTAATAGAAATCATAATCCACATAGTTCCTTGTCATTCCATAAAAAATTCATGAATCTTTTGGTACTAGGTTTATAATGTTTGTTTTCTACCATAAATAACATTTTGAAGCTTTGTTTATGTCTTGGTGTGACAAGCCCTTCAAGAATATAACGATAGTCTCAATTTGATTTTAAATTACCATTTAGAAAGGTGACCCTCACATCCATGTGTAAGACTTGCCAATCCAACTTGGCTACTATATTCACAATAGTGTGTATTGTGTTCCTTTTCACAACATGTGCAAATTGTTTCCCACCACCTTCATAAAATTTACTTGTGCTTGGTTTAGGTCTTGTGATGTTTAAAATCTTTTACAACTTGGAACAATTGAACAAGTTGCATTCTTGCACAAGTTTAAACCTTTGATTAAAAAATGGTACCATTGTTAGGATATAACATTTACATCATGTAAGCATAGATACCATCCCTTTTGTTTAGGCGAATTTCTCAAACAACAATACAAGTGTTTTGTTTGTGAAGAAGTATTTTATCATGATTGGTGGCATAGTTGGGGTTTTGGAGATGAAGATGATGAAATCAAAAATCTTGTTTTTAAATTGAGCTTGGAGGAACAACATGAGGAGATTAAACATATGCTAAAAGAAAACTAGAACCAAATTTTTTTTTCAAGTAAGTGTCCTTGGACCTCGGTCCTTATAAGTAGAGCAATTGTCTCAATGCTTATAGTTAATGTTATTTGTGATTTCTCATTTGACACCTTTGTAATCTCCATTGTTTATTGGTTGTCTGTTCAATTGAAGTGTTAAGTGTCCTTTGAATGCTACCATTGTACATTGAAATTGATCAAATTATCATTTAATATTGCTTAACTTCATGGAGTGATTAATTTTGGTTGCTCATTAACACCACTAACACATTTTCTACTAACTATTGCTTAGGTTGTTTATAGGTTATTGAAATTGTTCTTAATTTTAAACATTTTATTCTAATTAACACAAGTAGCATTTAATTTCTATTAACTATTGTTTGGGTTACTTACAGGTTGTTGACCTATCCTTAATGTTAAGCACTATTAAAATGTTGAACATTTGTAACATGGTTTTTTGTAACCCAAAATAACATAATCAACTTGGGCTCCGCACTACTATGCACTACTAGTGATGATGAAATGACAAAAAATAAAGGTTTACATTTGAAAACAAATTTATTTTCATATATATATATATATAGGATTCAAATTGTACAAAATACCGCCCATGACACGGTCCCAAACTCCTTGATAGACTCAAATGTAAGTCTAAGGTGAAAATAACAAAAAAGTAAGGAATTGAGGCACGCTCCTTATCTCGTAGCATTTTGGGGGGGTAGAGGGGTGTGTTGGAGCTTCGAGATGGGGACTAAGAAGAGTGACAAGCATCAACTATTCACCTGAACTTACACAAATCAAACAACAAGTTGGTTAGTGCATAATTTGAGCATTTTTAGTGCATGGACGAGCCACGGGCAAACTCAGACTCACAAGACTCACCACAGCCTGAACTTGGGGGAAGCCACCACCTTCCCCCTTATAGTATACTTTGTGCCTAGCCATGGGGCCACACCCAAATGGCATTTTGTCTCGGGATTCCCAATTGGGAGTCCCGAAATTCCCAAAATTGGGACTCTCATGACTTTGGAAGCCATAACTTCGTGTGTAGATCTCCGATTGAGGTGAAGTTTAAAGCAAAGTTGTAGCCTTTGTCAAGAGCTTTTCCAACATCATGTGGCACGCCACCTACATGCAAAGAAGTAGAGGCGATTCCCGACTTTTAATGGTTGAAAGTCAAATTAGCAATTTGACTCCCGACCCTTCTTTTGGCCATAACTTATTGTTTTAAGTATTGAAATGGATCATGAAAGCCCATTTTAGGCATCAAAGAGCTTTTTATTGATATAAAGAACTTCTCAATCCAATGAGTTTTGACCCCTGCAATCGCCTTCTAAAAATTCAAGAGTCCATTGGGACTCCAACTCTCAAAGTGAGAGTTCATTTGGGAGTGTGGGGGTTCATTCCCTCACACTCTCTTGCACTCCCAAGAGCATGAAATGTGACTCCCGGGCTCACTCTTGGCCCTACTTTTGCAAGCCCTTGCCTTAGTCGCGAGCCCAAGGTTAGGGTTACGACAGCCCAAATATCATCCAAAACCCTAAACCTTTTACTTTCTATTCAATAATATCACATCTTTAAATTAAAGTAATATCCATGTTTGGGAAAGATTTAATGATAGTTTAACATTTTTCTAACATTAAATAAAGGTCTATTTAACATTCACTACCACATAGGATGACACATAAGATATAACATTAACTAACATTGCATATGTGAATTTAATGTAATAAATATGTCGTTGATAATAATGAATATCGATAACTCAACTTAACACATGTGAATGTGTGTGTGTGTGTGTGTGTGTGGTTTATAGTTTGGTTTATCTGGTTTATAGTTAAACTTTGTTAAATCTTCCTAAGGCCAATTGTCATCTTTTCTACAACTTACACTATGCAAAAGAAATTGATAAAAAAACATTGATTAGGATTAGTAAATGTGTTTAATAGCCACATTGGGTCTTTTCATCCACCTTTTTTGTCATATTTTTGGGATGATTGACTTCCAATTATATCCAACAATAGGGACATGAAGATAATAAGGTGGTCATGAGGATAATAATTAACTTGAAAAAAGAAATAATGAATGCTAAAACCTTAAAAAATAGCAATAATTTTATGCCAAAACTATTGAAAACCTTTTTTTAATGGATATATACATGGCCAAAAAGAAAAATATTGAAACATATTAACTACCTACCCACTTACATGGATGTATTACCTACCTACCTTCCCACCCACCTATTTACATACATGTACTATGTACCTACTACTACCCACCCACCCACTTGCCTATCTATTTACCTACCTACCGACCTATTTCCTACAACCTACCTATCTTCATACCTCATAATCTTGTAGTGAAGTGTCAAAATAAACATCTGAAATAAAAAAATTTAACAAAAATTGAACACCTTTTGATAGTGTGGTCCATTGGTTAAGGACTTGGTTTCTCATTGGGAAAGTCAAAGGTTCAATTTCTAACATTATAACCTATGTACATGTTTAAGGGCTAAGGTAGGTAGGGTAGGTTACCACCTACCTACTTACCTTTTTACAACCTACCTACCTACTTGTTTGCCTGCACTTTTACAACCTACCTACCTACCTACTTACCACAATTATTTTTTATTTAGGAAAAAATTTGACTAGTCAAAATTATTAGTCAAATGGTCTAGTAAAAAAAACCACCCCAATCACAATGGAAATGTTGAAATTGATTTGTCCAAAATGACAAAGTGGTCTTTTTGACATTTGTTCAAATTGGGTACTTTTGATTAGATTTGCCAGTAAAAAAGTACCATGTTTTCTAATAATGTATATTTATGGTATATGCAATATAATATAAAGCCTTTTTTAAAAAAAGATTGTAGTAGGATTTGGTTTGAATTAATCAACAAATAAATGTTTGAAATGGAATTTAAAAAATGGCCCACATCACATTTCTTGTTATTTGAAAGTGATTGCTTGTCAAATTTTTAATTTGCCACATACTTATGGTCATTATCCTGAAAAACCCATTTGTGATATGATAATTATCAAATTTTTCACATGGTTCACAAACTTATTCCACTTTTACAATATTCGCATTTGTTATTGTTAACATTATGTTTCTTTTAGTGTCAATAGGTTTCATTTTATGTTAGTCAATAAGAGGAAATAGTAGGTGTTTAAGTAGGTGAATCCATGTAGGAGTGTTGTGTTGATGGGAGGTAGGTATTATGTAGGTGGGGGAAAATAAATTTTATCTACTTGGGTGTAAACATGATAATATGAACCGCACCCATTTGCTTTTTGATTGCTTTTGGGGAAATATTCCTTGAATTTTTTTGAATGTTTTTTCAAAAAAATATTTTAAAATCTTGATAATTTTCTTTATGTTACTTTGATAAGCCTTGCATTAAAAATTTGTCAAAATATGTCATTTAAAAAAATAAAATTAAAGTTATTAAACATTTTTTTTATTGCTTAAAAATTGGTTACAATGTTTTATTAGTGTTTTTTCATATTTTTTATTCATTTGATTAATTTCAAATTTATTCACAAGTTCCCATGATATTATGAATGTTATCATATAAGTAAATCCTATAATTTTAGCATGACATTAAATTATATTTTCAATAACATGGAACATCAAGCACTAGTTACACTTGCTGTGGTACATGTTATGGTGACTACACCCACTTGTTCTTCATGCATCCCCTAAAGTGATGAGTAGGTAAGTGGTTAAGTAGGTCACATTAGGTTGGTAGGTAGGCAAGAAAGTAGGAACTAGTATGTATGTTTAAGGGCAATTACTTTTAGTTGGTAGGTAATGGGAGGAAAAAGGTTAGTAGAGAAAAATTAATAGGGAAGAGTTTTTATTTTTTTTGAAAAAAATAATTATTGGTAGGTAGAACATTAAATGAACTAATTTGCTAACTAAAGGCAATTAATCGAGGATAGGGATCCAATGAATTTTATTTTGTTTACCTCACATCCATCCAAAATTGGTACATTAATTCCTTGTGGCATGTTTGTTGATTATAAATCAAATGGTACCATGACGTTTCATTTCAATTTTGTGGGCGCAAATTTTTTGAAAGGTCACATGGGAATGTTATTGCAAAATTGTGTTTGACACATCATATAACCTTTTCTTGCAATGTCAAAATTCTATAGTTGTGAATTTTTTTTGGTGACATGACTGACAATGATAGTTTTTTTCTTTATTTAAGATGACAAGTTCCACAATGGACAATGAGAAGGTCATAGTATCTCCATGGGAGGATAGTAGTGGGCCAGACATCTTGGCTATCTTAAAGAATCCAAATGCTCGACATCTTTTAACTCCTGCCAATGTTGGCCATCTATTCCAGGTTTGTTGAATGATTACAAATTTTATCACCAATTTGCAATGTCACAAGGTGTGTTTTGCACTTGTAATGTTTTCAGATTTAATGTTCTATTCACCAAAAGCATAAACATGTCAAAAACCCAAAATCCCAATACCTCCACAATTCTTTCAAAAATTCAAAACCAAAAGAATTCTCGACACCTCCATAATTCATTGAAAAATTGAAACCCAAAGTTTTTCCAACACATGGACAATTGTTTTAAAGCCCCAAATTCTCAACACTTGCACAACTATGTCAATTTTAGTCAATAAATTATTCATCTTTCACTCTTTGTATTGATTAAATTTGCTGAATCTATTGCATTTTTTATTCCTTGTTTTATGATTGTGGGCAATAATCAATTGCAATCTTGAGAAAAAAAATCCATTACAAGAAGAATGTAAGAAAGAAAATGACTAACTAATGCAAGATGGAACCACAAGCCTAGTGCAGAAATGTCCCATTTTTCAATTGGATCCAGCATGGAACTTGCTTGCATCACAATGCAAAACATCTCCAAGTAGATTGGAACTCTCCACAAACACATGGTTGAGAGCATGGTCACCCACTAAATTTGCAGACATAAATACACGAACATACTATCGATATCATCCTTGTATTCTGGAAACTCGCAACAAGTTGTACCACATTGTTGGATTTGATCAATACAACATTTCTGATGATCATGCCACCACTTCCACTCATCTCAATGAAAATTGGCTTGCTTTGCCTCCATTGAATTACCTCCCAACCAAATGTGATAAAGTCATTGCTGGTTCAGCAGGTCTCATCTTTCATCAACATCATTTGGTTGCCTATTTTCATTTCCTTAAATTGTTTTCTTTTTGTTTATAAGGTAAGCCCCAAGGTGGGAGGGGAATTCCCAAAATGAAAAGACATGTATAGGAGGAGGTGATAACCAAGCCTAACCCTACAATTTGGGAATGTTGGGCTGACCCATTGTAAACCATGAATTGAAAGTTATGCTGACCTAAATGAACATAGATTTCTAGGCATAAGAGGGGTACAAATTTTACACCTATTCCATAAAAGTGGAATGGAGTTTTGAAAAATACTTGAAAACACTCCTACTTTTATGAATTAGGCATGGTGTAAGAATCATGGACTAATTTTTAAAGAGGTGTGAAATCCTTTCTTTTTCTACCAACAATATTCATAGAGATAAAGTGACCTCCAAATATATTCCTAGGAGAAACTTGCTTGGAGTGGTTTACATTTTGCCAAATTCATGACATATGTAGAAAAAGAAAATTGCATCAAATTGGATATATTTTATTTTATGCAAGACATGGTTCATCATCCATGATTGTTTAAAAATCCATTGTGGTTTCAACTTGCAATAACCCTTTTTCCCCATTTTGGGGGTGAGTTTTCGTAACTTTGTCAACTTGAAAAATCTTCTCTTGACATATGTATTAAGGATTTTGATCAATGAAAGGTCCAAATTCTAAAATTTTGGCAAATTTTGAAGAAGAAAAAACTAAATATTTTGTTAGATATCTATAATAGGTTGGAATAAGTAGCCAACAATATAGTTCTGAAGATGCTTGAATTGTCTTATTATATAATATTTCAAATGTAATAAAAATTGGCTAAATGTTCTTATGGAAAATTGCCATTTTAGCTACAACACAAAGTTTGTATAGAACTAACATTGTTACAAGGGGTCATCCATGAGAAGATTTAGCCAAATTGGGTTGAAAACAAGATATGAAAGTTTAAAAAATTGACATCTTTCTACATTATTGACTACCTACTTGAACCTATCATATAAATTTGATCTTTTTCTATTTATTACCATATTTTCAAATTTTGGCAATTGAAACCCCTAAGAAGAAACATTCATTTTCAACAATTTATATTTTAAAAAAATCTCTATAAAAAATGTTGGAATGTTCAAGGTTGTTTATGCAAGTAATATAAATTGAACATTCTAGGAAAGAGATACATCTTTATATGCATGAGATTGGACATTCCTCTTCTACAATTAGGTGGGTTTTGTATAGTCCAGAAGGACATATTTTGAGAAGCTTCATGATTTGCAGTACTTGGCATGTAGTTGGTAGGTAGTGTAAGGTATCAAAAATCTTAAAAGTTTATGAAAGAAAGGACCTTCTCCTCCTTCAAAACTTATCAAATTTTGATGACACCTTGGTTGAGACTTGGGACCTCATGAAATTACTATGTACTTGGCCATAAACAACCTAGAGGGGACCTTATATCATATAACCTATTGTTGATATACACTAAAAAAAAATGTAACATGTTTTAAAGGTAATGAATGAAGCTTTGTAAAAATTGTTACATAAGGTTGTTGAAGTATATGCGATTTTTTAGATGGGTATTTAACCAATGTACTAACAACTTGCAAGTGCGTGATTTTGAAGGTCTTTTGGTGATAGATGGGGGTGAGCAACCAGGGCGTGAACCCATCATGCTTTGGGGAAAGTACCAAATTCCTAATGAAAAGTATTGGATGAAACAAAAAACTCGGATGCAAAGTGGGGGTCAATCTCTTGTTTGTGTAACTAATCCACTTACACGTGAATTCATTTTGTTGCCACCAATATTGAAGAGAAGAGTGAATGATAAAATAGCTAAGTTTGTGTTTATCAACAAGGAGCGCACGATATACAACTTGGTGATTGTTGGGTGGGACTACATAGAGAAAAATGGAAAGATAGAAGACATCCTTTGTGTAATTGTTTATTCTTCACAACATCAAAAATTTGTCCATGCAAATTGCATTGAGAAAGCTCGACCGATCCGGTTCCATGAATGTGGGCGAACCGGGATGGCAGTTATTAATTATGGGGTTTATTTTGGCGGTTTGCGAATTGTCACTAGGGTTGATGACGCTAATGAACTTGAAATACCCGCTATATATTACTTCAACATTAGTCAAAACCGTAAACAATGCCTATGCTTTGATTTTTCTTTGGTGAATATTGCGGGTCGTCAAATTCAAGCTCCCAAAGTGATTCAAGCTGGAAGCCATCGTGTTTTTGCAGCTACAAGATATGTTCAAATACCCACAATTATTTGGCTTGTGGAAGTTCTTTTGCATAACGATGGAACCCCAACTGGCACATATCAAACACTTCCCAATGGTGTCATGCCTACAATTTTCTTTAAGACATTGTTTCCTTCAGAGAGGGAAGCTTTACTTCCATATGAATGCACTAATGCAGATGCCAAGATTGCATTCAAAGTTGGTACCTCCAACAATCTCATTGTTATGTATGATATGAACACATTTGAATGGAACATTACAGAATTCCCTTGCCAAAAAAATGAACAAGAGTTTAGTATGTGTGATGGTTGTTATGAGCCCAACTTCCTTGCAAGGCCTTAGGAACAAAGGCCATCTTTAATGGACATAAACTTTAAGAAAAATTTTAATTTTCATATTACTTTCTTTCTTCTATGGGCATGTTTGTTTTATTCAAAGCTACAAAAGTTAAACCTTACAATTTTTCTTTAAATTTATGGATGAAGTTCATGAAATTTCATTAATGAACACCATGAATCACATTTTGGATGAAAATTTAATCCAAAATCCATTTTAATCTCATCCAAAATCACATTTGAAATGGTGTTTTGGAAGGTTTCTAAATATAGATCACACCAATCTTTGCCCCAATTGCACCAAAAAAAACATAGATCCTTGTTGTGTTTGTTTCTTCTCCTTGTAACATCCCATACCTTTTGCATGTTCTACTAATTCATATACTCTCTTGTAAATTTTATACCATACTTTACATTGTGTGAATTAGAAATTACTAAACTCAAATGTTCATGACAAAAATGTTTTGGCAAGGCATTGATGGCAACTAACAATACACACTGTTTTGATACCCCAAAAATTTTGTAAGAGCAAATCCACCCATAGCAATTATGTGGGTTTCTATGAATTATGTCTACCACATTCAAAATAATGTGCAAGTGATTTCCCCATCCCCATCCAAAAACACATCAAATTTTCAATGAGGATTACTTAAATGCCAACCATGGTGATTGATTGATCAAAATTAATCCTATTTATTTATTGACCCTATTGAAGAACATTGTATATCTATGCATATCTACATCTCCAAATTTGGTTTCACATTATTTGAAGCTTGACCTTCACGCAAATCATAATTTATGTAAACTTATATTATAACATTGCAACCATCTATTTTTATTATCTCTTTTGTCTTGGCAACTTGTGTTTTAATCAACAAAATGCTTAAAATAAAAAAGTTTGTTAAATCTCTTGAATGCAAATTGTTTTCTTTGCTTTCTTTTGAAGATTTTTCTTGCAATGATGCAACATTCAAAAGAATTGTCATGTAAGTTTTTTGAAAGATATTTTTTCGTGGCTAAAGCTTGATCATGGAATCTTTTTCATACATTTGTTTCACACACTTTAACTTTCCATAATACTTTTGGATATATACCTTTCCACTTTGTTAGAGGTACTACCACTTATATCCTTAAGTTGGCATGCTTCTCTCTTTGTCATTTCATTTAGGTGTAGTATAATTCTTCAATTTTCGCTCTAAAGCTTAAGAAACATAAACATGAGGTGCATTGAAAAAGTTCATTGCCTATGTTCTACTTAGTTTGCTTATGTGATTGGGTCACAAATAAAGTTGTATATATCTTCTTTATAACTAATGAAAAGTACTTAAGAGATGTGGTCTATTGAAAAAATGATCAAGATAAATACTTGCACAAGATGTTTTAGAATTTTCATGAAATTGAATCCATAAATGGACTTTTGTTAAGTTGAATATTTGTAGATGCAACATAAACACTTAAACTTTATGTAGATTATCATGTTTTAAAATACTATTTATTCAATGGGCAAATTAAACAAGTCTTCATAGATAGTTATGTTTATTGTTCAACAAGGGAAGAGGTGTGAACTTGAAAGGTTAAGGTGGTAGCTTGAGATTGGTCACAAAATATTTAAATAAGGGCATTGGTATCCAAATTAAAATAGTTTAAACATTTTTCAAGTTTATTTAAATAAATATAAAATATCCAAAAACACTTTTCAAGCACAAAACCCATTACATTACATTAAGCACTAAATACATGTTCAATGACTTTTTAATTTGTGAATGTACCATGAGATTCTTAAGAAGAACCTTTTTTTTTTAACTTGCAAATATTCAACATGATTAAATCAAAGAAGATTAGACATTTTAGACATTTTTCACAAGCGGGATCATATTGCCCTTTGCTTCATTTTTTTTCTTTCTAAGTACACAAATTTCAAGATTTTGTCAATTCAATATTCCAACAAGTGGACATTTAATTCCATTTAATTTGTTCTTTTGTATAAGCACAACACTAACACATGGCCATGAATTGCTAAACATTTGAACATTTTTCAATATTTTTATGGAACCTATTCTTCATCAAGATGGTGACTATAATTTTTCAAAATTTTAATGATGTTTTAGGTGGCAAAGTCTTTGATGGAGTTTTGGATGTGTAGCATCAAATGATGGCAAAAATTTGGCAAACATCTTGCACAAATTAACTAAGTAAGGATTCTTGGCAACCACCTTTCATGACTTGTCTCTATGGAGGTTCTTGAGCCCAATTCTTTTCTTGAAAATGCTTATCAAGAAAAGGTTCTTGCAAACAACTTAAAAACAAACTCAAATACAAGACTCTCAATCAAAATTGTGGAGACAATATGCAAATTCAATAAGTAGTATTACTCTATCAAAATAGTCTAGCAAGTTTGACTCTCATAGCAAATTGACATGACACTTCTATTTCATGTATAAACTCATAAATAGCCTACCTAAAACTAATCATACACATGGAAAAAAAAATCTTGGCTCCATGCAAAGAAAACTAGCTCGGTAACAAGTTCCAAACCATGGATAGACAAGAACATCAAAGTGCATGTGTTTCTATTTGTATTTATAGGTTGTAAGGATCTTGTCATGTTAACTTAATGTTGCATGACTAGTGATTATGCTAGAATAGTTACTTCATGTAGAAGGTTGCATAGACGTAATTTGAAATATCTCAATCAACAATTTGGTGAAGAGAAATCTTTCTTGTTCAAAAATAATTATAATCCCAACTTCTTCTTTAAGAGTTCTTGAGTTTAGATTTGATGGATTTGTGGCTAAATCATCATTTCTTGGATGGAGGTGGCTTTAATGGACATAATACAACCAATGTAACATGAACATAATTAGTTCAAAATCAAACTATAACCACACTTTTTGTCTATTTATGCAATTGAGGTGACCAAAAAATCTCCATGACTCACTTGTTATAGTCTCATCTTGAAGCTTTCACATCCCTTTGTCCCATCATGAAGAGTTGAGGAGCAAACCCTAGATTGTTGCCATAATTTTTCTCTTCCTATTGGAGGATTAGGGAACTTCACCACTCCGATCTACTAAACACGAAAGTAGTAGATTCCTTTCACAATTTTTTTCAAAAAACACAAGAGACTCATCAACACCTTTACTAATTTGTAGATAATTGTTTTATCAAATATTCACACAATGGTGTGCATGATTCAAAATGTATATTAAGTGTTAATCATTATGAACCCCACAAGAAGGTGTGCAACCTACAACATCATGACGTACTTCAACATAAGAAATCACCTTAGAATTGATATGTTCAAGATAGTTGTTATCAAAAGTGCCGAAATCAAAAGTCTTTCTTGGAGACCTGCCATCGTTTTTGAACAAAAGAAAGAGCAACAACACATTCTACAACTATTGTATAGAACTATGAACCCTAGTCAAAGCACAAGCCTGGATGGCTCTCATCGTCTTGCCAAGCAACTCCCCACCTTCTGCCAATTAACTGCGAGAACATCATGCCCACACAGAGTTCTTCTGGATACACACAGCATGCACAAATGTCCATACACAGCCATGACCTGAGATTACAAGACCTGAACTCTTTTATAAATCCCCGTCAAATTATATCATGTGAGTATGCACACAAAACTGATTCTCTTTACAGTGTGCGGATTTTGGTGCTAACAGTACAAACACCAGGAGATTCTTGTGTTTCTCTACTCTCTGGCAAATTTCTCCACCTCATGCATTTCTTCGGTATCTTTGCTCCAGTCATCTCACACTAATAAACTCTCAGAATTTTAAGCTCAATATACACAGGTAAACATGAGAGCTCCCACATATCTTGGACTTCAAAATGAAATGAAATCAATCTTTACCCAACACGAGATAATACCTGGCTACTAATGCCACCCTCTCTCTTTGTATACCCACATGTAGCAGCTCATTCCAACACTGCTCTGGTTGTGCAATGCTGCCAAGGTGATGCTCCAAAAGGTTCAGAAAACATAGGTACAATTTATGGCTCAAGCCTCTCAAGCTTGACAGGCATTTCCAGCAGGTCCAAGAAATCTCCTGAAGAACTTTGATTCATAAGAAATTCATCCTCATCTCCCATCGTCGTATCAGCCTGCACAGCCAGCATACTTTTGTGAAATTCTTGTGGTTGCCTGAGTCAAGGCACAAAAGATATATTTTATTGTCCATTATCAATCCAGAAAAACCTTCTTACTCCACTATGATGAGACTATTTCAAGATAATTAAAGGGAGATGAATCAAGAATCTGCAAGTCTTTTAGTACCTACACAATGCTAAATTTCCTGGGAAAAACTGAATGATTTTCTTTGTAGTAGCAGAGAAAAGCTTATGCATTCAGCAGCAAACCACATGCACACAAAATGTGCTAAGATCTGAGACTCAACTAGCTGCTTCTGAAACCTGCCTTCTTATGCCATTCACAAGCTGTCAAGCATTGATCAACCCATATAACTCGCATCTATGGCATGTGAATCCTTTCAAATGCTGGCAAAAGAGTGAACAGTGCAGGCCTCCATCTTAAAAGAAGGGAGATGTGTTGGATGTAGAGAGCTACACAATGTTAGAGACTCTTCTGCCTACCTCATCATCATCCTCAAGCTTATGACCATTGGTGCGGGATGAATGCTCCGTGGATTCATCATTTCTTGCAAACCGACCTCGAACGCGTGGACGCTTATCTGCTAGGGATTTGCGGCAAGCATACTGCACACACAGATCACCAAAAACTCTTCAACCATCCTTTTGAATATACCTTCTGGTGTGGAAGGATCTCTGAAGTGCACAAGAACTTCGCAATTCTTCCTCCTTAGTAAAAGGCAGCTAATGTATCGTACATGTTGGTCAGAGAAGTAAAATCAGAAATGCACAAACAGATGAATTTCTCCTCAGCTAGCAACATAATAGTATTATGGAAACAGATTCCATACACAGGATGAATGACACCAATGTGAACTAAAGGTTATATTGTAGTCAAGTGAGAAAATCAGAAGTGACTATGTATATTCTGATTCCTTGAAAACTGAAACAATTTCAATATGCCAATCATTTGCCCATGCAAAATCAATTGTATGCACTTCAGTCTTCCAGAGCTGCAGAATGGTGTTCACCCAAAAGCAGTGCATATCCCTGGAACTAGATGCATCATGAAGTATACCTCGAGAGTTCCAAACCATAAGGTGCCTCTCTGGTTGTTCAATAAGACCATTGTTTGGATAGGGCCTTCTCTGTGAAGTAAGAACAGAAAACCTTTCTTGAAACAAGATAATGGCTAGTTGGTCAATTGCCCTACACCAGCCAAACTTTTTTTGACAGAACAAACCAAAGCTGGATGCATGAGTGTAGATTGTGAAAAATCTACCTTGATCTTCTTATTGAAGTTCCTCTGTGTTCTCTTCTGCTGAAATCTTTGCAGCAATTGTCTGCGTTCCTCCAGAGTGAACCTGCCAACTCTCTTGGTGTCCCCATACATTGGGGACAGATTTCCTCCCCCGACCTGTGTCACAGTTGACCTCTGCACAAAAGCCCACCACCAAATGGCCACAAAGTTTAGGGAGGATTCAATAAACCTTTGTCTTCAAATAGCAGTTTCTGAGTAGAGCTTGTGGTGCTTCCCCCTTCTAATATCTCATGGTTCCATGTGTCTTTCTGTGAATGGAATATGCTAGCAATCAGAAAACTAAAACAAGTCGAAGGGAGAAAAGAATTCACCTGAAGATCTCCTGTACTTTGAGCACGGCGCATCAATGGTGCTGCCATGTAAGCTGCTCTAACCATGTCTTCCAAGTCTGAATGCTGAGATTGTAAGCGAGGATGTGGACTTGTGACCTGCCCAGTAAATTCAGGCTGTGCACCCTGCAAGTTTAATGAGGACGACTCACTTTGAGGCGAGAGTAGGTGCATCACAGGTTGATCCTGCCCCAAGGTGTGGCTACTCTGGCTTCGCAGCATGGATGGCCGCCTGTTGGATCTAGGTTGCACCTGTGAAATCAGCCCACATCCAGGCACCTATGAGTTCGAAACTGAACGAAATCACCTGACTGCATGTCACATATCACATAACATCCTTGCCTTACACAAATCTACAAAAGATTCTGTGCTTCCAAGATACCAGCAAAACTATCATGGCAAGATAAAGAATGACTTCTCAAAATCATGAACATCATCCAAGGTCAAGAAATGACTTTACCCCTAGGTGATAATCAACAATATCTGACTCTTCTCTTTGAAGCAGATCACCTGCTCCTCCTTGCTGTTGAATAGGGACAAAAACAGTTCGCTTTTGCAAATGCATCACATCCACAGGATCTTCATAATCAATACTCATTGTAGCAGATGAGGTGTCAATTTGCAAAGGTGTCCAGGGTTGCCCACCACCAATGCCTCCAATGGTTGAGCTTGGCACATCTTGATATTGCAAAGGATAATACTGGGACACTTCATTTCCACTCACTTGCAACTGTGATGGGGGTGGCACAATAGGGGAAGGGAGAGAAGATGGAGCAAGACAGTTAATTCCTGGACTGACAGGGATCACCCCTGCAGAAGTGGACTGGTCACCCAGTTGGAAAAATTTGCTGGCATCAAACAAAATTTGCGGATCATCAAACAATTGTGGACGAAAAGAAGGTGTTGTCTGTAAGTGATCAAGGGCAAGGCCATTGAAGTTCTCAGACACTCCTTGTGTTGGAGAAACTGACCCATTCATGCTCACAGCAGAACTAGCTGGAGAGGTTAGGCCTGACACAACTCCATTGAGTTCCATGTATAACTGAGAGTCACCATTTGCATACAGGGTATGAGGCAAGGAAATTTCTACTTGCTGAGCCGGATATACCCTCTCTTCAGCTTTGATGTTCTTGAACTCCACAGTTTCCTCAATTGATCTCAGCACAACACCCTCTTTGCGAATGTCTGCCAAACTTGCAAATGCACCTAGGAAAAATTCCTGGTTGTCATATATCAACATGCAAAAATGTGAGAACCAAAAGCCAGGTCAAGAAGCAATACTCTTCAGAATGAAAATCCAACTGTTGGACAATATCAATGCACTGGCATGTGGAAGTCAAATATGGTAAAGAAGTTAGCAAACGGGGTTTTTCTGGCTCTAGTAAGGCATATCTGCACATCAGAAACCTGCAACTCTGGAGGGACAAGAAGAAGACCTCAAGATCATCATTCTCAGCATATGGAGCCATCAGAGAACCATATTGCTCATGGTTCAGACATGTTTCTGTGAAGCAATCCGGGGTATCGTGTCGAAACAGAAGCTCACTCACTCCAGACATTGAAAAGCAGTAAAAAGCTCGACAGTTAACTGTGAACGCCTCTGTGCTCCAATTTGTCCCTCAGACGTCAACTGCACTCTCCCCAGGCACCTCAGACCTTGCTGCAAACACCCATTCCCTTCGTGCCCAACCAATTGAGAAATCAACCTGGCAACAAATCCAACAGCCCTTTCAGCAAGTTTGATCAACTGCACTGCAAGAAAATGACAACCCCAGCTGCCAGCAGTGGCAGCTGAAGATGGACTCTGAATAATGCAAAGTCAAAGCTTGAGAGCTGCCTTGAAGGTGCACCTCAGCTTAATGGCAGACCTTCCCAAAGATCAATTGCCAAAAGAAGGAGGAAGCTTACAAAAGACTCACGGACAGTAGCATCGATTGAAAAACAACTAGCATGAAGAAGGAAACAGATTGCATGAAATAAAAGGGAGCTTTTCCTCTTGTCACAAATCAAGAACATCATGCGCTACAGATCTTCAAGCCTTCTGCGCCGTGTGCAACTTCCACCAAAAAAACCAAATCTCTGTTCACTCCTAACCTTCCATATTGTTACCCGTAACAAGCTCCAAGAACTTAAGACAACGACTGTTCACACACTGAGCTTCTCGTGCGATGATGCTACACTGTTGCCCTGGAGATGTTGCTGCGAAGAGACTTGTAGAAAAAGATCAGGAATCTGGAAGCGCAAATCTAAAATATTACGAGCTGATGCAAAGCATGAACAGCCGAATCGAGATTGCCTGGTGGACAGCACTAGTGCTATTGTGACTCTCTCCGAGCTAGTCTTCATCTTCCGCCTTGCGAAATCAATAACGATCTTACCCGGGCACTTTGATGTGATGCCCGCCATCATCGTAATCCTATACTCTTCCATAGTCTTTTTTTCTCTTTTCTTGCTCTAGTTTCTCTCCCATTTTTGTTTCGAGAAAATTGAGGCGACAGTGCTGAAGTCCTTGCAGACTGCTGGAAAAGTTCCATGCAAATCAGAAGCAGTGACTTACGCTCTAAGCATGTGTAAACAGTGTGTGCGTGTAAACAGTGTGTTCTAACTCTAAGCATGTGTAAACAGTGTGTGCGTGTAAACAGTGTGCTCTAACTCTAAGCATGTGTAAACAGTGTGTCTTTTGCTTGCATTCACAGGTTTTCCCTCCTGTTCTTTGAGAGAATGGAGAAACAGATCCATGGAACTGCTGATAGATATTTCAGTAATATGTCACCGATTTCTGGACATCATCAAACTCGAAAGAATCCAAACAGAATTTGCTATCAACTACAAAAATTCCGCACATTCTTAGAACTCTTCCTCCACCCGCCTAATCTCAGCTACTCCTCCACATTCGAATATTATTGTATTCCTAGTTTTCAGACTCGTATCCAGCAGCCTGACACAAAGCAGCAGGCTGCTCAAGGCAACAAAACTGGAACATTAAAGCCGAGAAATTGCACTTTACCAAAACCGAAACAGCAATCAAAAACCGAAAAAAAAAACAAAACAAAACAAAACTGCGGTTACAAGCCGTAGTGATTCTTCCGCAAGGAAAAATAGGAAGAATAAAATAGGATCAACCAATAAAATAGATGTCGAATCCGAAGAAAAAAAAAGCCAAATTCCCAGAGTGAGTCCGGGAACAAATCACAAAGAAGGGAACTGAAGAAAACAAGCAAAGCAAGATATATAACATGAACAAATCGAGCAAAATAGAAAGCGTCAATTCACGAAGAGAAAAGCTTACTTACACATGTGCACACCGAAGAAGCTGCTGTTCTCCGATGAAGCGAAATGGAGTCCCGAGAGACCGCAACAACAGCGCCAATTGAGCAGGAGAGATCTGAAGAGAACCAAAGAAAAAGGGGAAAAACCAAAGCTCCAGCGAACCCCGGCTATGGAGGCTTTCTTTTGTCCTGTTCACGGATCCTGCGAGGAACAGCCAATCGGGTCACCCGACACACTCCTGGGCTGCACGCCCTATCACCCGGCCCACTTTCCTCCCCTTCATCCTGCGTCCTCGTTAGGTAGGTAGTAGTGCCAGTGATTTTATTTTTTTGTGGCGAATTTTCGCCAATTTGTGAAAAACATTTTCAAAACAGAAGATTCTGTCGCAGGTTCTCTGTTTTATTAATAAAAATTTCCCCAAAAATCGCCATCATTGCCTACAATATGAAAGATACTACTACTTCAGGTCTTATGTACTTTCATATTTTGAACATCGCCAAATTTGGCTAAATTGACTTATGGACTATCGTCAATTAAGCAACATCATCAAATTGAAGGAAAAAAACACTGGTAGGTATGTGTATTTTATTTTTTTCCTAGGGAATGTTTTTGAATCTTTTCAATTTCTTTTAATGTAGCCAAAGCGACAATCATATGTAGGAAGATTATTTAGCCAAATCTGGCTATAAACCAGATATGAAGCACGAATCTTTAATGATCCTTCTATAGTTTTGGCTACATACTGAGAACCAAATGTAAAAATCTGGCTATTTTTTTAACTTCTAGCTTTTTCCTCACCTTCTAGCTATTGAAACTTTCAAAAACGCACTTCATTTTTAAAATTTTGAGTTTCTATTTCGCTTTTTGGCGAAATATCATATGTAAGTAAAAAAATAAATAAAATTTTAAGGCTGGCACCCACTATGGCATTATCTAGTGCCCTAGGCAGCACTATATTTTTTAACCCCACCAAACTTACTATAATTTACTCAGGTTTTCTCTTATTACATTACTTACCCAATTGAGTTACATCCCAATTATGTTCCTGTCCATTATAAATATGTTTTTTTTGCACATGGAACTGACTTTCCTTTCTCTGTTTGCACTTGGACTGGACTTTGCTCTTTTCCGTCAAAAAAGTTTTATCATTTTGTGTGTTTTATTTGCACATGTATGTATTGGCTCAGCTTGACTTTGCTTTGCTTTGATTTGGTACAAATTCACGTAACGGTGCATGTATTGAAGATTCCATTCTGTACCCTTGAGGAAACAGTAAGGGTCAGTTGGCAATTGGTTTACATGTTGAAAGGGTGTTGTTGTGGGCGACTGGTTGTGCTCTGAAGTGAAGTGTTCGGATAGAAGAGGGGAGTGTGTTGGGGTCGGAAGACCGCAAGGGGGGGGGGGTGATTTTGGGAACAATGGAGATCTTGAAGTCAAGGGGTTTATCTTCTTATTGTTGTTTGTTTTGTTCTCGGGTTTTTTTGGGGGCTGTGTGTGGATTTATGTTGTTTCCTCCTATAGTTTGATTTGATAGTAGTAATTTGTAGCTCCCATCCGATCTTTAGATTTTAATACGATTGAAATGTGCAAAACAAAATTTCAAGGTATCATCAAAGATACAAACATATAAATAAATAAACAAATACTTTGGGGAGGCCATTTGTAGAATCTACAGTGTGGCCGATTTCTACTTCTTTTGTTCGAAGGGATGGTTGGCTCAAAATTTGGTTTTTGTGCCAAGCCAATAATAACTGGAATTAAGGGGCAACAACCGGAATTAGCAGACACCAACAACTGGCGAAACTGTAAATTAGCATCAGGAAATCACAAAAGATTTTTTAATTAAAAACCCACAAACTGAAAAACAGAAACCAAAAAACAGTTAAAACAGTCGGCATGATTTGAGTTCTAACTGTCACCAGCAAATTTGTTTATAAACGATCGAACTGTTGTTAGTACAATTTAATACTCATTGGTTAGCCCAGTTAACTCTTGTAAGTACAATTTAATACTCCTAACCCAACATAGAGAGCTAAAAAAATATACAAAACTTTTGCTCCAAAGAAAAATACAAGAGGAAATGTTACGGTCGTACTTTCTTACAATCTTATCCCGATCTAATTTATTATACAAATCATTTGAGTTCTGTACTAAATGGTTGTACATGTCAAACCCCCCCCCCCCCAAAAATCCAAAAGTGGGTTGTAAGGGAAAGCGGGAAGTAAAATTTGATATTCTTCGAATTTGCAAGATGTTTCGTGTTAATAATTTAACACCAATAGCCATATCCAAAATTCCATAAAGATTTTCAGCTTCCATGCTTTGAAATCTAGTATATTTTTGTTCTTAGATTTTGTCCTAAATATTTATAGAATGTTTTAGGGAAGAATCTATGCTAAAATTTACATGTTTTACACTATCCAAAAGGTTGATATGTAAACTATATATTATCATGAAAAACCAAAACACACCTTCACAACCAAAAAGAAGCTTCAATATAATGGGGCTTAAGTTTACACATGTAACCCAAATTTTCACACAAATGAGATCTCTACAATCTTATATATTAATTCTACATGTCTCTCTTTCTCCGGGCAGTTTCCAGGCACTGCCCGGACCTTTGTTTTTTTGTTTTTGTTTTTTTTTTTTAATGGGTTTTGTTTTCTGTGTCAGTTAAATCGTCCGGACCTTTGTTTTTTTGATGGGTTTTGTTTTTTGTGTCAATTAAACTGCCCGGATCTTTTTTTTTTCTTTTTTTTGCTCGATAGGTGCATTATGCACCGGGTTCACACTAGTTTACATAGGATTGTGTAACCCTTATGTATTTTGCCTTTTGCGTGTATTGGCTTCTAGTGAATGCTCTTGCTTCCATCTTGCTCAATGTTTTAGGGTTGAATTTTCATGTGGAATTTCATGTCATCTTTCCTTAGTAGAGCTCCAAATATGATCTTTGCTATTGCACCATGTTCCAAAGGTTGTGTTGAATACATTAACCTCAATTTCATAAATCATTCCTACTTTGTAGCCCATGTTACACAATGTACATCTCTTTGTGTTAGTGTTCACCAAAGTAGAAACTCAAAGGAATATGGTCTCTTCTTTGCTCTTCCCCAAACATATATGCTAATATCAACCTAACCTTTCACAAGTTATATCCCTGCAATTTTTGAAACTTTGCAATTTAATAGGAAAAACTAAACAATTTCAAAAGTCGAAACATTTTTTAAAAGTGGAAAATCTTGTAACACCTTATTTTACAATTATCATAAGAAGGCTCCAATCCCTTGCTTTAATGAACACAATATGAGATCATAAATTCTTCCCATAAACATTTTGTAAGTATGTTGGACAACATCTTAGAACAAATATATGAAATTTCAAGAAAATTGACACAATACTTTGGAATACCCAACACAAGAACAATTGTTATCATAATCTTATAAGTGTGATTCACAAAGTGACAAATCATTGATTTCATCACAAATTGACCTCTCTTGCTAAAAACTCATTTAATTGTAAAAATGTTGTTTTTTTTTTTTTTTTTTTAAATAATAATTATGTTTTTTTTCTTTTTTTTT
>Ga0209611_10001873_pt1 | contig 36541 bp, 14 predicted proteins | sample S1TSphgellanicum_3_FD_187693 | JGI IMG/M metagenome (GOLD analysis project Ga0209611, IMG submission 187693) | Host-associated microbial communities from peat moss isolated from Minnesota, USA - S1T2_Fc - Sphagnum magellanicum MG (SPAdes) (version 2) | ecosystem: Host-associated > Plants > Peat...
GGGGGGGGGGGGGGGGGGGGAGAAAGCATTAGTTACCTTAGCACAAGTAAGTAAAATATATCGCCAAGTGATATGTCAATACAAGGAATTTGTGACATGTGAATCAATTTGGACACAGTAATTTCCCATCTCCAAGGGGAAGTTTTGGATATTTACTATTGCTGAAAAGAGGCTCATATTGTGCTAGATGGAAATTTTTTTCCAGCTTATGTATGAAGAAGGCCTCCACAAATGTCTTACACACACCTATGTGTGAATATGCTTCATTTGAGTACAAAATATTTCTTGGATATTTTGCTTGCTGAGGCTTAATATTAGGGTGGAACCTGAAAGAGATTGCATTTGCAAACACTAAACCTTTCCAACAAGGTCAAGAATGATAAGGAACTACCCGAGTACTTGTTTGCACCTTATGCACACTAGAGGTTTTCTTTCTAATTTCGAACGCAAAGAGTTTATTAGTTTTTGGTAATAATATAGGTTGGGCACAAGAGGGAGGGTTGTGGTGGTTTCAAATATTCAATGTTGGGACATACACAATTTTTTACATCACAACACAATTGGATGGGTACGAAATGAACCCGTCAAACTTTAGGGTTGGTTGTCAACCAGTTCAAAAGTAATCAATTTTCTCCAAAAAAATTCCCCCCTTTTGGACAAAAGAGATTGAAGACAATTTGCATTATTCAACTACCTATATAAAAATCTTTCAATATGGTTGATATTATTTTGGCGATGAATGTTAATGATGTTTCAATGCAAATATTGCACATTCAGCTATCATATACAAAATGACTTTTGTAATAAGTTTGAGTTCATTACACAATCTAGTTCCATATGTCCCATTGAACTTTCAATAGAAATTATTTATTTGTGTATACTTTTGAATGTGAATATTTTGGATTAAGATTCATTTTGATTTTAAAAAGTATTTGACAAAAAGATACAACAAGACAAATAGATTGATGTGGGATTGATAAAACCAATATTGTAATTCAATAACAATCAAATTATCATGGTGTGTTGTTTTCATTGATATTTTAGGCGGCAAGTATTTATGATTTACAACAATTTAAAGACAAAAATTGGAAGACCATGTTTGCAAATATGAAGTATGTATTTTCAATGAAAAATTGCCAATTTCGAATTTGAGGAAAGGACAATAATCATTTTTTGTCAAAAAACAATGTCAAAACATTTAATCAAACTGTTTAAATTGAAAACTCCAAAACATGAATATACATTTTGGGACTTTAAGTTCAATATATTACCTACAAGTAGGCCCAAATACAATAAACCTCTTCTAAAGTCATCAATCTCAATATTATTCAAGTCAAAGTGACCTTAACTTTAGAGTTTTCATGAAAAAATCATTTTTTATATGTTTAAGTCATGAAAGAAAGAAGAAAAAACTATGTCTATGTTTCTTTTCATCATACCATAAAAAGTGCCACAACAACCTACATGAAGAGAAAAAGTAATTCTAAGACAAACATCTTGGGCACTTTGATAAATACAATGTTTTAGAAAACCTAATAATGAAAGAAAACCATAAGAAGTGCCACTGTGACCCCAAATGACAACATGTGAAAGTAAACTAGTTTAGGGTTTTGATATCCACATTTACTTTTGGCAAAAGCAATTTGAGCTTTTAAAAAGCTCTAGAACTCGAATCATCATGTGAAGGGTACTTCATTTTAAAGGTTTTTGTTTGTTTACTTGTGTTTTGCAAATAGTTGTTTGATGTTTTTTGGAAAATTTGACGTGCCAGAAATGACAATGAATTAAATGTTACATGTAGAATACATAAAGATCAGTATTGTGATGCTATTGCAAAGTGGTGAAATGTGTGTATTCGAAGCAAACAAACAAAATGTGATGATGTTGAAGTTATAATTAAATCAACCAAATGTGTGTAGGCATATGCAATGTAGTTGGCTAATAGCCTTAAAACTTTTGCTACACAAGATTGTCTAGTAACTACAAGGTATCCAATAATAAAAAGAAGAATGGTTTGAACATGATGACATAACAAGGAATTGCCATGGTTCTAATCAAGATTGGATTAGTGAGAACATTTTGGGCATAAAAATTTGCAAGAAAATGAGTGGCATCTAAATATGTGTATTAATTGTCAAGATATAGGAAATGTTGTAAGCATGGAATGGGTCTAAAGGGCTTTAAAAGACTGTTGATTAATGATTTAGGTGGAGCTGAGTGCTTGTGCACTTGATCACAAGTGACCTTGTGACTTGTGAAATCATAATGTGGAGATTTGGGGAAAATGTTTGAATTTTGTGCATTACTAAGGGTTTAAAAAGAAAATCTACACTTTTGATATGTGACATCTAATTCTATCAATTGTTGTTGTGTAATTACATGTTGGGGAGCCTGTGCCATGATTTATTTTGGGATTTAGGGACACATTGATTGAAGTGCACATAATTTGTTGAAATTTGTTGTACATGTGTACCAATTGCATTTGGGTGATTGGGAAAATATGTATTTGCATTTATTTTGTGAAGTGGGTTGAAAATCTAATGGTAATTGTATTTTTGTTTAGAGTGGTGATAATGCATGTTGAGTTTGATCTAAAAATATATAATAGTTGACTATGTGTGATTTTTGTAATGTGCAAAAAGTGAAGAATAAATAAGATAAAGGACACTTGGGTCTACATATTTGTTTGGAAAATGGTTATGCACATGTTTTGTTTTTAATTTTGGAATAGCATATCTACAATATAAATGAATGGTTAAAAAATAAGGACCTAAATGGTGAAAAGGAGACTTTAAGCCAATTAAGATTGTGAATTTTACATGAAAGTTACATGTGCTCATGGTAGTGTTGGATTTTACATCTAAATGTATGAGCATGTTGCAAATGCAAATTACAAAAGAAGTTGAGAGTTTTAAAACTACAATAGCATGTTTATTCCATCCCTATTACAAACAGTTATCATGTTGTACATATGATGGAACTAGGAAAATGGTATTACATCTTGGTTTTTACACAATGCAATCGGGTTATAAATTTGTTGTAAGTGTTGAAAAGTATTTATTAACTAGATGTTGGAAGGAATAACTTCAAAGGCTCAATCAAAGTTCAATGGGATTGGTAGGTAAACTTTATTACAAAGCAACCATATGTTGTAACACAAGGTGAATTGATAACACAATCCAATCCTTGTGTTTACCCAATGTAATCACATTACAAAGCAAAAAACATTAAAATATTAATGAATATTAACAAGGATTTGTAGAGTCAAAGTAACTTAAAAAATCTCAAAGTTCAATGATAAGTGTACTAGTTAGACCTTATCACATAAATCATTGTACTATCAATCACATAATGTGGAATTAATTACATAATTTGATCAAGGTTCTAACAAAATGTAACAACTTACAAAGGCAAATTTCAAGCATTGAGGTTGAATATATCCTCATTAGGTGCTAGATGTAAATTACTAGATAAGAAAAATATGTATAATTGCATAGACCATCAGACCCATTTACATGTAATTTTCTAGTTATAATAAAATGTCACAATAATCAATTTAAAGAGATATTATGTGCATGCAAATTCCTACATATTATAAGTAATTTTAGAAGTTAGAGCAAATGAATTGAAAATATGTATAGTAACATTTCTTGGCCTTTTTAAAGAGAATTTAACTTATGTGCCTTTTAGGCACACAACAATGGAACAACCATGAGCACTGGTGACACAAGTTTCAACATGTTAAATTTCACATTCCTTCAAGGCTTGTAAAATAGATTTGATCAACATGCACCACAATTTTAAAAGAACAATATTTCATTAAACTACAAATTTGATGAAAATTAATGGTCATGTTTCAAAAGTCCTTTTGCATGTCTAAGTCACTCAAAACCATATTATGGATAATCCTTCTTGTTCAAACATTCTTGTTTCATATCAAATGTGCACCATTCCCTTTCCATAATGTTGATAATTAAAAGAACAACATGAGTTGAAATTGGTGAATTTTTTATTGACTTGAGAAACTTTGGAACTTTTGATTCAAACATGTTTTTGGCCTTGGAATTTGAAAATTGAAGACTTTTATTTAAGAAAAAGTTATTAATTTTTATGTTCTAAAATGTGTGGATGCATAAGGATATAGGATCAAGATGTTGTCAAAAAACATTATTTCTAACACACAATTGTAAAATGGGTACAAAAAATGCAAATTTTGAAGTAATAGACCAACACATGAATGTCACATGTCAATCATAGTTTTTGGAAAATGACTTCAACCTTTCCACCTTTGGTTTTGTATAACATGTTTGTAACCTATTGAATTTTAATTTGCAATGATGTTTTTGTTGTAATTACCAATGATGGTATGATATATACATTTAAAATTGGTATCAACAATGGTATCAATATTGCTACATTGAAAATCAAACCATGTTCATATTTGTTGTGAAAATACATGGCTTAATATTAAGTTGACCCATGAAAGGTATTGGGAAAGGCATTGGGAGAAATAATAACAATTTGATATAAAAGTTTAAATATCAAGCTTAGTATTTATACCAACAAGTCTTTCCTTGGCATGTAAAATGATGGTGGTAGCTTGAGGTGGGGATTGCAGCAAGAAATTATTATTATTATTATTATTATTATATATATATATATAATATTTGTGCATGAATTGTAAAGGGTCATGTTGGAGATAATACTTGCATTTTAGTATTCCATCTTGTAAAAAATTATTATAAATATTTAGATTACACCATCAGCATAGAGGCTAATGTGTTTGTAATTTGTAGCCATTAAGCTTGGCATACATATATAGATTGGGTTTTGAGTTTTGATCTATAATGATATTTTAGTATACTTTTTTTTGTTCCAATGCATTTTTCATTAATTGTTTGGGCTCAAGCTTGTTTCCTTAACTCTCTATTAGATGTCATACATGACCTTAAAATATGAAACATTGATAAATACTTGGTTGAACTTTTATCAGTATTTGTTTCATTATGTATAACAATTGATATGTAATAATAAACATACAAGCACAACTCAAATTCATGATGCATGTGTTATAAAAATCATATTGGTATAAAATTCCTAGGGATCTTCTAATACTAGTTTTTTAGTTAGGTAACATTTTTGCACACATTCATATACCAAGACCAAATTAGTATAACAAATACATGATACCAAACCAACACCAAAAATTAGTAATTACACAGCCATGGGGATTGAAAGTCAATGAAGGATTGAGTTCCATGTGGTGGTGTTATAACACTCTAAGGAGCATAGATAAAATAGTCCCAACCTTTTTATGAACATGTGACAACAATGGCAAAACATGTTGTTTACTTTTGGATTTTATGAAAATTGTCAAATAGAATTTTCCTTATTTTTGAATGTTGCCTTTTGATTATGTATGTCACCAAGCATTAGAACTTTTTTATTAAGTTTTTCCAAAAAAATTGAAAGGATGGGTAGTATGGGTGATTTTTTGTTCAAGTGTGTGGTGAACATTGACAATTAAAATTTAAGTCTTTGCGATTAACTATTAACTTAGATTTTAGATTACAAGCACTAAAAATTTATTTTTAAAACTACAATATGGCTATATGTCATTACAAAAACATAGCACTAATTGATGACAAATGGAATTTCCCAATGCAAATATGACAAATGAAAATATATTAATATAATTTCATATGTATCTAATTAAAAATATAGCTTATTGGCTATAAATGAAAAACTTGAACTTTGAAAACCAAGTTAACAAGTTCATTTTGAAACAAAAAAAATTTCAGCAACATAAGCTCTAGTTTTCATTTGGTTTATCACATCAAAGAATTAATGGGTCTGAACAACATTTCAATCATTTTTTTATCTTCCACTATTCAAACAAACTACAATTTTCTCAACTCCCCACACCTCCAAATACCCACAGTTCAATCAAAATGGTGTGAAACCAAGAAAAAAAAAGATTTATTCCTTGCAAGAGAAAGGTCAAAATTCAAGATGGAAATCCTTGAGAAAAAAAATGATCACATTATAATCACTCAAAGACTCAACAAATCATAGCAATTTGTTTAAGTTGAAACATTAACAAGTCATGGTCACTATTTAACCTCAAGACAATGATTTTTGGCCTGCCGCCATTTACTCATAATAAACATCATAAGGAAAAAAATTCTTTAGAGTGTAGAATAATTGAAAGTACATTTGACATTGGGTGAAAGCACAATCACGTAGACCACAAAAGTAGTTTTTTCTAAATCAAAAGTAGTGATTTTCACATCTAGGCATGAAAATAATTCAAGAACTCCTCCTATCATAATGCAAAACCATGAAGCCTCAATTGACATCATAAGAATGAAAAATGATTGCATCATAAAAGTGTATAAATAATGTAATTAAAAATTAAAAATTTAAATGTTTTAGACTTACTTCATTTCCAAAAACCAAATATAACATTTCTAAAATTACATGTTTTCACAAGATCCATGGTATACTTTAAAGCTTCTATTTTATTTTTTTGATTTGGACATTGTTTTAATCTACTTGCACCTACTTTTATGAAATAGGACATTTACTTGCACCTACTTTCATTCACAATAATCTTATTTAATTGTTGATTAAATACGTTTTTATTATATTTTTTCACATAAAATCAAGAATCACATTCACCTCAATCTTTCTACCCAACCGAATTACATGTTTGATAATTTCGTGATTTATTTTAAATTACTTGTAATTGAACCCAAAAAAATACACTAATTAGTCTACTTGACTATGCTTTCACCCCACTAGTTTGTAGGTGGTTTGTAAGTTGATTCCTAGTTTGTTTTCCATGAAAAAAATGTTAAACCTATCCTTTTGTCTTCCACAAATGCCAACACTTGCACTATGGCAATTTTAACAAATTCAAAATAATTAGGAATGTGACTTTTCAAAATGGAAGAAACGTAAAGCATTCTCCAAAGATGCATAAGGGGGTTGATGCAAAAAGAGGTTTCCTAGCAATTGGAAAATTGACTTTTGTTGAGATTTTGAACATGTTAACTTGAATGTCCAAGTTGAATAAAGACAAAATAGGGGGAGAAGTAGTAGACCCAAATGTATGTTCATGAGCATAATGAACTTCAATGTATACCAAATGATGAGTGAAATTCTTTTCACAATCGAGTTAATGGAATCAATATTGTGAATAACAAATGCCCATGGCATCCATAAGAAACCTAATTAGAAATTGTTTAATTAGTTCGTTTGTGAGTGCATATACAACACCTACACCAATATCATGTAGCCATGTCATTATGTGGGCACCACACACATCAATAACCAAGGCCATCATTACCAAAATTATAACTATGGAAGTAGCCTAAGTTTAAATGGCATTGGCATCATAAGATAAATCACATAAAAAATATTGAAAATGGAATCACATCATAAGGTAAATGGAAAGTGACATTGCATATAAATCATAAAACCATTGTAACATATTCAAAATTCAAAGTAGAAGAATGAAACTTGGTGAGTAGAATATACCAATGCAAACAAATTTGGCAATGTCATGCAATATGAGCTTTAAAATATTTTAGTTGATTGGGCAAGCAATCCTTGAATCTAATGAAGTGTAAATTACATAAAATATGTGTTATAAAAAAAAAAAACAAGATATTCCATAAATGACTCCTTCATGTTTATCATTGGTGATATCCACTATAAGCCAATAGCATGTGTGTAAGCCAAAAGATCCTTGAACTCCTTAAAAGAATAAAAAATGAAGGTAGTCTCAAGGGTATCATGCAAAGAATGCAATTGTGATTGACAAACATTTACAACAATAATATAGTCACACACAAAAACAACCCATCTTTGAGAAATTTTAGTCAAAACATGGACAATTTCAAGCAATGGTAGTAAACAAGCTAGGTTGACAATCAAATGGACATGAAGTATCAAATCAAAATTGTTGTAGCCAATTTTGCATTGTCTTGAGCGATTTTCACTAAAAGTGGCTTGTATTCTAACAAGACTATCTTGGCAAGTGACAACATAGAAATCTAATGGGTTTTAGCATTTTGCAAGATCTTGTTTCCATTCATTTGTAGCAATGCCACAAATTTGGTAAACTTAACGTGCCTTTTTGGACTATGACTCAAGAATGTGTACTAAGAATGTAACAATAACTAAATATGAGATACCACATGCAATGATTCAAAATCTACATTACTAAGTTGGTGCAATGTGCAAAACAATGGATCCTGTCGAAATGAGGAGATTATTGAACTTGTATTTGATGTGTAACTCCATTACATGCACCTTGCCACACAACATAATTAGGACCTAGACATGGAAATAACATCACATATATATGGGGAAAAAGAAAACAAATACACATTTCAATAAACTAAACAAATTTTTTTACCTAGAAAACATTTACTCCATTAGTTCCAAAGGAGAATAACTTCTTGGCAACATCAATAAAAAATACTCCATTTTTGTTTATGAAAGCTTGCATTATAATTTTGGTCAATTTGATGCTACCACCATTTTGGGCAATAAGTTCCAAATCAAACATCAAAATGCATATCAATCCTTAACAACATATGCATGTAAACTTATCTACACTAGTAGGGATGTGTCCCTAGTTCATTAGGAGTTTTACTAATCATTTAGGTGAAATCACCATTAATTCATTCAATTCAAAATTTTGTGAATTCACCACATCTTTTTATGATTGGCGGTGAGTTGGTATAGACAAGCAAATTCACTATGAATTAATCAAATTAAAAATTTCCATAGGGCATTTATTCTTTAAATTAGATTAAATTACTTTCAAACTATTTTTATTTTTATGTAATATTAATTCGATTTTTGTAATTATCATTTTATGTACATATGGTCAACATATGATGTGGATTATACAATCAACATACACCCTTGACAACATAAAAATATTTACCAAGATTTGAACCTTGGATTCTAAGGTGTTAGCTCCTTGTTATTGCCATCCAACCACCTCATTTGATATAAAATAAGTGGGGTAATGATTGGATTTACTAGCTTATTTATTCCAAATGTTTTGCAAAAACCAACTTTAATTATTATTATCTTTCTCATGAATCATACCATGTCCAAATGAAAACATTTAAACTTCATTTTAAACTATTTTTCCAAGATGTACACATCTTAAATATATTTAAGGAAAAGAACTACCTAATTTGACTAAAAATACATTTGAAACTTGCAATTTAATACCCTTTAGCAATGGCTTCTTGAGGATTTTTCTTTCTTTAACCATTATTATCTTTCTCATCCTTTTTCCAAATGAAAAAAAAAAAATTCCACTTTATATATTTTTCCAAAATTTTCACACATATAAAATTTTTAAGAAAAGAAAAATCAACTAAGTTGATTAAAAATGCATTTGAATTTTTTTATTCAATGCATTTCAATTTAATATGTTTTGAAGAAATATTCCAAATAACATCTTTTTTGAATAAGCCTAATTTTTTTTTAATGATTTTTTTGTTTTTGAAAATATTTGATTTTTGATGAAATTTTAAGCATATATTTAATAAATTTTTTTTTATAGAAATATATTACATTAATTATAATTTCTTAATAATTAACTTAAACATGATTTTTAAGTTATTAAAAACATAATATTATGTTATTTTAAATACTATATAATGTCATATAAATTATTAACATTATGTAAAGTACCAACGTTATATGTAAAATTTTTAATTATCAGTTTATACACATAATATTTTTGGTATTGTAAATTGCAGTAAAGTTTATTTTGAATAATATTTTCATCTAATTTTTTGGAAAGGTTTTTTCATTTATGAAAATTTATAACAAACTATTACATGTTTTTAAAAATTGTATGAATACCAAATATCTTGAGTCTTAATACATTAATAAACACTTACATTCAATAAATATATATTTTATTAATTTATAAATAATGAATAGCAAAAACATTAACATTAATGAAATAGGCGTAAATGATTTCACCCATGGCAAAATCACACTAAGCTAAAACCTTAGTTAATGAACACATTTCATGTTTAAAACATCATAATGAAATGGGTTAATGAACTAAACTAATGTTTCCTAGTAGTGCTAGCACTTTGTATCAAATGTGATACCCTCATCACATATTAGAGCAAGAAATTTTGCATTTCTAATAACTTTTCTGGACTTGTTGTGCATAAAATTCACCACCATCCAACCAATGTTGTCTAACCATTGTTTCTTGGCCAATTTTAAAATACCAAAAAAATTGAAACAAGACTTCAAAGTTTCATGTTCTAACATTAACATACCATGTTGGAACTTGGGAAAAGGTGGAATATGGTGGCAAATTGTTGTTTCTTGTGACCCTTTCACATTTGGTGTTTTGAACTTGCTACAAAATCATTTGTTGTTTCTAATATGTGTAAATGGGCATGTTCTTTAGGTGGCCACACCTCTTGTTTATGTACCATTGGTCTTCTTAACAACCAACAATGGCAAGTTTTTCTTTGCCTACCTTTTTTTTTAATGGTTTGCAAGGTTATCAATATTGGTTCTTAACAAATTTTCCTTTCTATACATTACACTATAGATTAAACAATGGACATGTTTAATTTCAACATCACCACCTTGTAGCATCTTAGCCCATGGAAATTGTGACACCTAACTATCTTGACATTTGTGACTAAGCTCATAGTTTTGTTTCTTTTTTTCTATGTTGGTGTTTTATCAAACACCTTGACAATGTGATAGTCTTTTTTTATTTGAGGGGATATAGGTGGTAATCCACCTAGGCAAATTAAAACCAATATAGGGTCATTTTGTTGAAGCATGCAAATCACTTCATTAGTTATGCCAAATGATGAAGCTTCAAAAAAAAAAAAAATTCAAAACTAGAGAACATGGATGAATAGGTAGCTTCAATGACCTCCCATCATCAACATGGTTGCAAGATGCGGTGACTCAATTTTGGTGGATGCAAAACTCCCAAAGGTCATATTTTAACATTAAAATGGGAAAACCTTTTTAAAACCAATGTTAAGTGTGAATTATGTGACAATTAAAGAACAAAAAACGTTTAGATGAACAAGAATTCAACTAAACAACTCTTTGACATACATGTGTTAAAAAAAAATCAATGGCCAATAAAAAATGCTTGAGATAGGGACTTTTGAAACTAAGGTCCAAATTTGGTCATTCCAAAGTTCATAGCTATTTGTTGGTTCACATTTTTTGTAAATTTTTTTTGGAATTCATGTTTTGTTTTCTAAAATGTATCACATATTGAGTTCATATAAGACATTTTGAGACGAAATGATATTGAAAAGTTCATTCAAATTTTCAAATAAATTTAAACCACAATTGATGATTTCATTTTTAAAGTCCAATACTATAAGCTTGGTATATATCTATTGAATTTCATCATCATGTAGATATTTTTATTGAAGTTGGTAATCTTAATCCATAAAGTTTTTTGCAACATTGATAATTTTATCATTTGTTTGAATAAAGTACCTTTTACAAAAAGTCCAATGTGACACAAAAAATGAGTCACCTTATCTTACAACTACTCGAATGTTATTGAAATAATGTTTTAGCACAAATGATTTTTTCATCATGTCTAGAGTTTTGAACAATGTTGGATAAATATCATTCTTTTTTATATCCATTGATTTCAATTTTAAAAATAGGTTCTAAGAACCATGTTGGATCCTATTATTTATTTATTTTTCCATTTAAAATATTTAGCAAGGATATCAATTTTCTTAATGCCAAATATCTCATAAAATAATATTTGATTAATAATATTAATCAAATATTCAAGGCGGTTATTAAATCCCCAAAAAAAATTCCAACAATTTTATTCTAAATCAATAATCCATGTAAAAAGGGATGAAATTAAATGTCCATAAGTTCACTTTCCTCAAACATGTCCTAGTAGTCTTTTAATTCTTCTTTTAAATAAGTAGTGCAAAAGAAGAACACAAACATGCAAGAAAGAATAACACAAGCAACAAAAGGAAATGCAAGAAATCTTAGATATCCAACTTGATATCTTGGTCAAGTTTTATGTATTTTTCAAATATCCACATAACATTAGTTTGGACCAATGAACTCTTTGCACAACCAAAACAACAACAAAAATCAATCAACCAAATCTTAACTTCAATTTGAATAGTGTTACCTCTAATAACTTGAACCATGTTGCCAACTTTAAGCTCAACTTTCAAACATCAAAAGCAAGAATTTCAAGAAACTCCACAACACCACAACAAATTCATTTTTAAAAACACAAAATCTCCCCCAACATGGAGGTAGATTGAAAAACCTATGTGTGATTATAAACAATGGAACATATTAAGAAAGAGACTCCAACAATTTATGGTCGGTCATTAAAATTTTAACACATCTTGATTCCCAAATCCTCATGGAACGATAGTGAATAAAAATTCAAAAATATCTCACAATTTGGAAGCACAAAAAAAGGCCAAACAATGAACACATTAAAATACAACAATTATGTGTGTGCATTGTGCAATGTGGATTCACAAATATGGGCCATGGTGGTTGAATAATGAAATGGAGCTACCTTTGTCCAAGTAATGAACTCACCATGAAAACCATTAATGAGCTTGATGAAACCCTAGCAAATTGAGGGTGGATTTGGTTGATGTCCAAACAAGTCACCTTTATTTGTGTGAACATGATGTAGCTATCTAATGAATAGTTTTAATAGATGTGAGTAGTTGAATAGTGATGACATGACAAAGTGATTTCATTGGGATTTGGTTATAATTGCTTATGGCACAAACAAGATTTGATTATTTTTTCAAATTAATCTCTCAATTTTTCTAAGGAGGGGGTTTTGCTAATCTTAATTTAGTTTTGCTTTTTGATTAAATTTTGTCATGAAACAAAACACTACCCAACACCCACCATTGCACCAATGATTGGAAACCCGTTATGAGTAGTGACTTAGTTGTGGATGAACCATAACTCACGAATCACCAAGGTTCCACCATGGTTAAACCTATCTTAAAACCATCCTACTTCCACCTCACACTACCTACCTAGCTACCTACCTATGTAAGTGGAAAAGTGCCATAAGTAAGTAGGTAATGTAAGTGGTTACTTTTATGTAGGTAAGACTCTTGTCTGCTACTAGTTATGGAGATGCATGTGGATTGTTAGTACTATGGTTAGCTATGTGGATGGGAATGCAATGTAGAAATCGTTTCCTTCCCCATACAATCCATCTTCCATGGAGCATTGGTGGGGAGGGGGGGGGTACTGGTTCATCTTGACCCTTTGTACCACCTATTGTGGGCTGCCCAGGCTAGCCCTTTTTCTTAATGTCTAATTTTTTATCAAAAAGAAATTTTCAAAATTCAAAAATTTAAAAACGTTAAAAGCAGTTTAAATTTCGGAAATTTTCAATCATTTGGGGGAAAAAAAAAAAGAGAAAAATCACCAGATTTCTATACTTGGTTCAAGTAGGTAATCTTAAGTAGAGAATGATGTGTAAACTTTGGTAGGTAATTCTGGTCATACATTCATTGCAAGGCATTTATTTTAACCATGGGCCTGTAAATTTTGGCACACAAAGACAATTGCACTTCACCGTGGTTAGGACCACCTAGGTCATGGGCGGTCGGCCATTGGTCCGGTCCACATAAATATGATGAAGCAAACGTCTCTATTGGGGACTTAGGTGGGCCATTTTTCATCATTGCAGCCCACTAAAGTGGGCAAAATAGGTGGCACTGGACTCCACACGGAAAGAATAAGCTTTTGACACACTACAAGCAGGTTGTTATAGGTAGGTAGTAAAGACAGCCCTTACATATGTATAAACTATCTACCTATCTCATAGTTATCTATTTTCCTACCTATCTATCTGTATATGAGACCCTATTTCCTACAGAATTGGTTACTAAGGTGAAACCAAATATTAATTCAGTTGAGGTTCATCCACAGCTGAGTATTAACAGGCATCCAGTGGATGGTGCGCTGGTGGGTGCTGGTTCACTGTGGTCACATAGGTGGGAACTACTACTAGCAACCCACCTGGAGGAATCATTATGATTGGCCAATCAGAAACAGGGAGTAGCAGTCATATCATACTTATTACACTCTTCTCTAAGCGTTGTGCACATCATTGCTGCGCCGTATACCACCAGCGTCAGCAAACTGTATCAATTTGCAGTAGCAAAACCCGTGTTCCTGAGCCAACCGGCATGTTTTTGACCTTTCTTCATCCAATTTTAATGTGCAGGGTCACACACTGAGCACAGCTGGGCATGCCCTAAGGCACCAATAGAGCAATAATTCTGCAACCCAACTAGACAAAACGTTTTTATATGGATTAACACCCAAGGCGAAAAGATTGTATAGAAACCACATACATACAAAACAGAGGTCTTACCTACTGCATATGGTCTATGGAAAAGGTTTTCAATTGGTTAATTTACTTGGGGCTGAACAAAATAGTAACAACGTTTACAATGGGAAAGTTATATAAATGTTAGATTTGATAGTGTAACTAACACATTCCTTAGAATGTTGATGTGACAACTAACAAAACTTGTTGGAATGTCAAGTCAACTTTGATAATAGTGATTCCATTAAAAGATTTGGTCGGAAGGATGGGAATTTTTTTTTTATTGTGCCAAATGTAAAGGAGGTTGAAGAATTAAAAACAAAAACATACTACTCCAAAAAATGTTTAGTTGATTAGAAAATCCAATAAAAAAGGACCTAATTTGGATAGACATAAAAAACACCATCCTATCAATCTAAACAAGTCAATTTGGACCTACCCATTGTGACCAAGTGATCTTTTTGACTAATAGAATAAGAGATTATTTGATTGATCATTTTTACTAGCAAATAATGGACCATTGGCTTTGGTTGTCTATTTAAATTTAAATTATTTAATTTCTAGATTATTATATATTAAAATTGCAAGTAGGTATGTAAATTGTAGCCCAACCTACTCAAATAATCCTACTTAACCTAACTTGTTTAATTAATTAAGCTTAGCCTACCTATCTTACATCCCTAGGCATGCACATAAGTTACAAATATCAGGATTTAAACCCTTCACCTTCACAATGATAAACCAAGTCTTTATTAATGGATTGCACCATCAAAAGGTGGTAATTTGTGTCAAGTTTTTTTTTATTTTGCATGTTTATTTCACATCACTACTACATATGTAGGTAAATAAAATGGTCAAGTAATTAGTAAGTAGGTTGGTAGGTAAGTTGTGGATGATAGATAGGTATTTTGGTAATATGCAAATAAGTGGGTAGATATGTATGTAGGTAGGTAGTAGGTGTAAAAAACTAATAGGTTACCTACCTAGCCTAGATAGTAGTTAATTTGGCTTATTAACTAGCATAGGATGTTTAATTTGACAAATTATCAAATAAGTTATTTTAGTCAAATTTAATGGCAAAACAATACACATCATTCAAACCTCAAGCCTTTAGTCAAAATGTACATGTCCATTAATCAAGAAGGATTGGTTAGGCAACTTCAACCATTTAAAGACTTGTTTTTTAATAGTCAAAGGAGACCAATGTTGAACCCAAAAGAAAAAAAAATCATTCATTACAAACAAAAATAAAATCATGTAAAAGAGAAAAGAAGGTTAGGGTATGCATGGAGCAATGATATCTTGCAAAACTTCTTTCATTGTGGTGTTGTGATCTCTACCCCTTTCTTGTGTTTATTTTGCAACTTCTTTCATTTTGGTCTTCCAAAGCAAAGTTCAATGTGAGCTCCCCCATGTTACTCCTTTTCATTTACAATTTTTGTAGGTTTGAGTGATGACATTGTGATGGTTTTGCAACCTTCAACATTGTCTATAAGCTTCATCAACAACTTGTTTCAAATGAGTTCCTCCTTGTCATTTTGCTTTTGTTGGGGTGTTTTTTTGTTGTTTTAAAAAACCACAACCACTAATGAAAAATGTGAAATACAATACCCTCATTTTTCAACAAACCATAATCTTTAAGAACAACAGATAGTGCAATACTTTTATAAGGATATTGCAATATGATTTACACTTATTTGACAAATTGTTTTACATGACATCATGCAAATGTAAATATCGAAATATACATGGCATGAAATGTAACTATAAAAACTTTTTTGTAATTGTAATGTTATACACAATTTTACATGGTGTGCAATCCAACATTGGTACGAACTATGTGCATTTATTGACCTAGTAATCACCTATTATCATACATACCTACATATATGACCTATCCTTGACATGATATGTTGCCAAGATAAAACCCAAGCCAATGCATGGTTAGTTACGGTTTATCCATAGACAAGTCATAATGCATAATTTTCTTTCACCAACAATGAATATGGTTTTTCCATAGAAAACATCAACTACAAATAATAAAAATAAAAATAGACCTACTTGAAAACAACCTCGGTCCAAAGTGAACATGTCAATGTTTGCTTTGATCCTTCCACATGATAAATAGTTAGTCATTACATAATAATATATTAAATTAGAACTTGTTTGGGTGTCATAAATCATTACACACTAGTAAGAAAACAAGTATAGGAAATGAAATGTTAGAAGAATTTGGTATGTGTTAGCCAAATGTTCATGTTTTTGAATTGCTTCTTCCCTTTTATGAGTTGGGCAAACAATTTTACATTATTTTAAGGTAGTATGTGATTGGTTGGATACTACCATAGTACCTTGATGGCTTGGGCACATGTGTGTCAAATAATTAATTTTAAAAATTCCATTTCAAAAAAAGAATAGTTCAAAATATTTCCAAAAAATTTCATTTTCCTTCACAAATTTTTTCTCTTTGTGAAAATTATTAACTTTTTTGGGCAGTTTTATAAGTAATATAATTTATGCTGAAACCACCAAGGTACTATGGTATTGAACTATGGGCATATACTTTGGTGCACAAAGGTCAATTCATGTTTGGCCTTTGAATAACCTTGTTGCCTTGGTCATGGGCCATTCACAAATAGGGCTAGTTTGTACACCTAAAGAACAAGTGACATTCATGGGATGTTATCCACAAGTTGAGTCAAATAATTTCAAATAGGGTTGTGATTTCATTGTCTTGCTATGGTCCTACAATAACTAACACCTAAATGGTGAATTGCCATGATAGTCCATCCACCCACTATTTCCCTATTGGTTTCCACCCATCATGATGTAGGGAGTTTGCATGTGAATGGTCCTTTGATTTTGTTTATTCACTATTTTAGTGTGATCATCAACCATTATGGTAGTTGGGTGATAAATTTTACAAACACAAATTCATCTATGTTTTGTGGTTGTGATCAATTTCATCCATGTTTTCAAAGGTCATCCATTTAATAAATGTCACCCATATCACCATTTATATGTTGGTAATTTTTTGTTACTAAACATAATTTTATCATTGCACAACAATGCAATTCATTCATAATAGAAATGTCATCCAAACAATTAGTTTCATTCACATTGTCACATCTCATCCATCTATGGATTATAATCATATTTTTATCATCAATTTCAACCATTAACATTGTTTCATGTGTGTTATATTTCACTATGGACATTTGTTTAAAATCTTGTTTCATTCAAGTTGTAAATTTTCTTTTTAAAAATTATTATTATTGAATTATTATTCTTCACCTCCCCCTTTTTTCTCCACTCTAGAATGGTTGGATACAAGTGGAAGGTTTGAGATTTAAGTTTGGTGGTTCATGTGGCCTTGTGTTGCATGCATAAGCCTTACATGGAACATATGAACATTTAAAAAGTTACAATAAAACAAGTTCATGAAATGTCAAGTGTGATTAATGCCTATTTGACATAGGTTCAAAACTCCATCAAAATCCTCAATTTAGGTCACTATATTCATGATTGGGTTGGTAGTCATAATTTTAGGATATTCATGACTACATGAGTATGCAATCAAATAAAACATGTGTCTTTTGCAATTGTAGTCATGAAAGACATCAAAATTAATATATTCTCATTGCCTTCTAGCCTAGGCGAAGTAATCTATTAAAGCCTAAGGTATATTAGGCAACAAACCTAGTCTATATGTTTAAAACATAAGCCCTAGCCTACCTAGGAACATAGACTAGCCTAGTTAGCAACCTAGCTTAAGTTAAAAAATTGACCTAGGCTAAAAAATCTAAAAACTCTTGGCTTGTTCTCCTACTTTCTCACTAGATTTACATCATTTCTTTTCAGTCATGATGTGTTGAATACAAATCCCTTTACAAGTAGGTGCTCACTCCTTTGAGCTACTATTAATTTCAGAAATTGATAAAACACTGAAAGCCAAGCTCATGCAAATGTGCAAGATTTATAGTCTCACACTTAAGGCTTACCTCAAGACCACCCACCAAGTTTCATCTTAAGACGAAACTCCTTAGATATTTTAGATGCCTTACTAAATTGTTGTTCCTCAAAGTCCGTTCCTCAAAGTCCACAAACCAATAAATTTCATGATCGTCTAGGAAGGCTACACTCCTATGAAAACACTACTAATTAAGTAAATGTGTTCATGTGTTTGATTACTAGGGAACTATTACAAATGGTGATAATTCAGGACCAATACTATAGGGTGCAAGTTTGATGATCTTGGAAGGTAACAATTCATAATGTATTAATTATTGTTCACTAGAATGTGGTTTTTTGGGCTTTTGCAATTGTCATCACAAAATTCAAGAGATAATATTATACATCAAATTTAAAGCATTGATGAAATATTATTATTTTTGTGAGTAAATATATATTTTTGCTTTTAAATCTCCTTATATAGGTTTTACATAGGTTAATTATTTAATGTGGGTTGGATTTGAAATACAAATATATCACAATATTTAATAGAGTTTCAAACCTGTCATAATAAATAACTTATATAAATTTAATATCATGTGGGTTTGGAAAGTTCCTATTATGTAAGGGTTTGGATTTCAAATGCAATTTATCTTATCAAAATTATAAGTGAAAATAAAGTTTTTTTAATGGGAAAATTAAGAGGATGGAAAGAATTTAATTCTAACTTTTGTCAGCCAACCAATGCATGGATTGATTTGCATGGTGACACAAGTGTGGAGGAAGGCTAATTTATATGTTAAATTAAAATATTAATTTAAATATATATCTATTTACAAAGGAAAATAGTTTGTTTGTCACATTAAAATTTCTCAAATCATGGTGACTTTTGATGCACTCTTAGTACAATTAGAAAGCTGTCAATGAGTAGGGGGTGTGCATCAAGTTGGTTCATAGTGTTTTGACCTATGTTGGAGAAATCATTTAATATTGAACAATTTTTTCATTAAAAATTCATTTAAGTCAAAACCAAAAAGTATTAGGGAAATTTTTGTGCTTGCTTTTGATAGTTGGAAAGCTTTTAAAGAGGGAGTAGGATTTAATGAAGGTGATTTGGATATTTTTAGACCTAAAGTCTAGGAGATATTTGAATTTGAGTTGTTTTGGTCATTTGAAATTCAATTAAATTACAAAAATGGTTTTGAAAGGAAAAAATAAGACTTTTAAAATAACTAGTTCACACGTGGGCCAACAACACAAGCTATGTTATTAATATTTACTAATGTATACTTGTTGTGGAGAAAATCGAATGTTGGTGGGGATCCCATACCATTTTTTTATTCTAGCAAATGAGAGAATTTAAAGAATGACCCTCAACACAATTTAACATACTACGTGTGCCAAAAACCAAAGTGATCACATGCTAAGATCAATAGGTTTGGGGTTTGCGTCTAATCTATTTTAAAAATTGTCATTTATGTTGAAATAAAATGATATGAACATGTTGGTTAATTTCAGTTTACACTCATGGATAAATGAAATTGAAAAATTAGTAATTGAATAATATGTATTTGATATTATATTAGTAAATTTTGTTGAGAGAAAACTACAAAGATTGGTCCTTAGGACTTTAGATCCAAAAATTGCTCCTAAGATTTTGGGTGAGTTAATTTGTCTATGAAATAGTAGGAAATTATGTCTGAGAAAAGTGTGCCCACTCTTATCTCATCTCTTTAGCTTTGATTTACCAAGTCCCTTAGAATCTCTTTTTCCCACCTCAACTTTTGTTTTCAAACTAGATTTTGCCCTTTCAAACTAATATCATGTTTGTTGTACTTGATGTAAATGTTTCCTTATGTTTGTCTAATGAGGAGGCTAATTGGCCAACACTTGAGTTTTGCATACATATTTGCTTGTCAAATAGGGTGCCATTTGTAGAAGGGCAACTTGTTAAGCCCTAGTGGTAGCCAAGGAATATGAATGCCATAGGGTAATTTAAGCATCAACATCCAATGTTTAGGGGCATTTCTAATAACAACTTAGCTACCCATGAATCCCTTCTTTAAATCCCTTCCAAGGTAGCTATGATGATGCAAAATCCATGTGAAACTTGGTCCATTCTATATTTGCACTATGTTGCAAATTAGGAGCACGTCCTTAAAGCATGCAATAGTGCATGTATGCTAATGCTAAAAGGTTTCAAGATCTTCCCAAAATTACTTCTCTAGCAAACAACCAATGGCACATATATTGTAGTTCTTGAATGCAAGTTCTTGTTTTTAAATTGGAGATGTGTATAGCTTGGAGAGGTGACATAGAATGAAAATAAGTAGACAAATTTGGGTTTTTGTTTGCATTGTCTTCTAGACATGTTGTTAATTGATTGAAAAAGTCACACACATATGAAAAATTTAAGATGCAAAAGGATTCAATAACATATATGTTATGATGATTGCTCCTTGCCTTGGGATGTTGGAGAGTTAATATAGCTAGTAAGAAGGGGAAATATAGTACACCTATAGATGGGAAGAATGTCATGAAAACCAATGTCCAAAAAGCTTCTAAGTTGTGGTAAACCTTCAAAACAACTTTGGAGGTTGTCTCTTGTAAGTTGTTTCTTTTCAATCGTGCATACCTTTTAGTACCTTTTTAGCATTTCTCATTCAAAACAAATTTTATGAAAATTTATTTTTGTCCATTCATGTGCATAGTGAATTGATACATTTTCCATTTCATTTTTAAATGTTACAAACCTATATATTTCCTATTCCCAAAAAATGGAAACTCACATAGATTTGTGTAATTTGTGCAATAGGATATGAATAAAAAAAGGCATAAGAAAGATTGGCTCAAAGGGAAAGTTATATCTTACAACAAATTGAAGACCCATAAGTGTCAAAAAATTGCATCACACATTACGAAAAAGACTTCACAACATCAAGTGTCAAATAGAGTACACAAACAAGAAATTTCATCTCATAAGGTTTCCATCTCCAAAAAGTCCTACACAAGATCATGTTCTCAAGTCCAAATTAGAAGTTCAAATATCTTGCCCTTGCAAGCATTGGAACCCCCTATCAAACATTTGAGGAAAAGACGGAAAAAGTTAATACAATCTTTAGAACACAAATTGGTAAATGGATTAAATAATGAAAGTGAGTCTAAAAGTTTGTTTTCAAAGTCTTCAAATGAAACAATCTTTACTAAACATCATAACAAATACATGAAAGTTGGTGCAAAAGCAAATCGGATTCAATCTATAGCAAAATGTCAAGATCGCAAGATGTACTTAGCCATGGCCAAAAAGGTTTCACATAAATATGAACTTGCTATATCAATCAAGGCAAAGAAAAAAACCCCAAACATAAAAGTAACACAAAAACTTGAAACAAATTCTACCCATCCCAAAAAATGCGCAATAATGAACATTACAAAAACAATTCAACATAAAATTCCACTTCCATCATCAATTCTAAAAGTTACTTGTTCTAAAGAGAAAGAAGTGAAGTTATGTGATCGAAGAAGTGAAGAGAAAAACACAGTCCAAAGAAATACAATATGTGATATGGTTCAAACTCAAGTTGAGTCAATATTAGAACAAAAACAAGAAAATTTGCCCAAGATAGAAATAGGGCATGCAACAATCATATCTGGAAGTTCAACATTTAGTAACAACGGGGAAGAGGCCAAAGTATCATGTGCTACAACTCGAGGTAGTGTATCAAAGTATCATGAACAATCAAGTTCACAGAATGAAAAAAATTACTTGAAGGCCATTAGTGGGGTTGAAATTCATGAAAAGGTTCATGAAGGCATCAACAAAAGGAAAATTGACCTAGATTCCAAGTTCCTAACTAATTGGCGCAATGATGCAAACAATTGCATTGATGATACCCATATCTCAAACTTTGAGAATGTTCAAGCTTGCCATCAAGTGATTAACAAAACCTTGAACCCTAAACGAAATTTGTTTATTATTCTTTAATGGGAACTTCCAATTAAACCTTATGAAAGAACTTCATGTTCATATAACACCACCATTTTAACTGTTTAATTATGAATATACTCAAGCAAAACAAAAAATGCTTGCCTTGCAATGATAAATCATACTCAATAAAAGTTATTCAAACATAATGTTTCACATTTTCACCTAAATCTATATTGAGCTTTAAAATACAAATATACTAGTTCATGATGTAATAAATAATCACATGAATTTATTTATGTGAATTTATTCTTGGCAGTGTGGGCAAAACACTCTTGAATTTACAACGCCTTGTAGCAAGGAGGCTGAAACAAATTCAATTTGTTTGCAAAAAGTTTGTCCCCATTGTCTTTTGAATAGGTGAGGGTGGATAATAACATAGAAGCTATGTATAAGTGCTACATTTTTTTGGGCTAAAAAGATCAAAAAATGCACAAAGATGTTTCATAGAGAAAACAATATCTTAATTAAATAATTTAGATACTAAAATTGTGAATTAAATTAATACACATAAATTCCACAGTTACAAATGCATTCACCATGTTATGAACAATTCTAATATTAATTTTGCAATGCAACATTCTTTTTCTCCATGCCTATAATTCATGTTGAAAATAGTTATTTGACCAAATTGTAAATTTATGTGTTGTTAAGACAAATTCATTATGCATCCCAAGGTTTTATATGTGTAGAGCTTTTATCTTTCTTGATCATAAAGAATAATGAACAATTACATGTACTTATTTATTCCACCATGAAGGGAATATCCAAGAATTATAAAATAATTTCCAAAGTAAATTTATAAGTTCATATTTGTTAATTTACCTTTGATCAACCCAAAGCAATAGTGAAATTTAATCATATTAAATCACTTTGGAATTGCAATTATTGCCCTTTGATCATTTTGAAAATTGAAATGCAGAGAAAACCAACTTGGTGTGGCCCTCACAAGGCCGTTGGTGCATACAAGAGTAACAAGTCTTGGATCTTCAACTTCATTATTAGAAAAAGATGACATTCATGTTGACATCCAGGTTTTCACTATACATAAATATGTTTTCTTGCTAACTTTGTAAAGGCCAAGTGTGGTCCTTGTTTATTTATTTTCATATTGTTTTATATCTATCCTAAGATCACATTTTGGTGTTTTGAGAATTTTGAATTTGTGAAAATAATATTTAAGGTGCATGATATGCAATTTTATAACTTTGATGACAATTTAAAAAATGGGTACACATAAGAAGAGTACATATCTAGTCACATATTTTTTGAGCTAGTAGTTTGATGTGAACAATGATATTTTAAAATTCAATTATCTAATATCAATGAGCATAAAAGGCTTTTATTAATTAAAACATGATTATATAAAAACCATAAAAAGCTATATATTACTTGTATCTTGATAATATTTGATGTTATAAAGGTCAATTTGCCCAAGCCATGTTCAAATAGAAACATAAAAATGTATAGTTCAACATGCTAATGAAAGTAGATGTGACAGCACATGGCTAATTTGGGTTTTGGATATTTAACTTATGTGTCCACACATTACAAATTTGTAATATTACACATTTCACCTTACAAATATTTATTTGCAAATGTTAATAGATCAAGTAGGATTCATGTTAAAGTGAATTTAAAAATTTCACATAATAAACTTTTGATCAAATTAATAATAAAAAATTGTAGCCTATTGTATGGATCCAATTTAATTTTTTATGTTCAAGGTTCCTTCGTCATTTTCGTTTATTAAAGGTGGATTATTAATGTTGGATTGAATTTTGAAAAATCATTTTGATAATGGGATAATGTTGAAAGCATGGGTTTACCAACATTGCATATAACAATCTTTTTTCACTATACGTGTGTTATGGCAGTATGGTTTGACATTCTACGTTTTTCTAGTGTGTTGTTCCAAACCACTTTGTCATATTAATGTTTCCCATGGAGTTCTCACTTAAATGTCTTCCTTTAGGAAAGTGTTCAAGCTTGTGATGCATTTGAAGTTGATGATGACAAAGGGCAAGATCCTATTATGACATTGATGGAAAGAAAAACATGTAAAAATGTCAATATTGCAAATCTTAGCATGGACATAGGAGAGGACCAAGTCCCAATCACAAATTTGGAAGGAAAAAATATTTTGGAAGCTTGGGACATAGCAACATTAACATCCCAAATGGCTAATGTGGATGGATTACCACAAGAATTGTTCAAAACTTCAAAGTTGGACATTAAGACACCAAAAAGACCTTCAAGAATTCTACCACATTTATATCAGGTTAGCATATACATATGTATATAATGTCAAAATCATGTTTTATGTTAAACAAGTTTATGTAATGATCTCATGTGAATGATACCTATATCTTTGAAATAATGTTTTCAGAATCACAAATGGTGTGAAGAAGTAGAGAATGAAGAAGAAATCTTGTGGCCCAAAGGAGAACCATTGACAAATGTTAGCAACATTGAACTTCCGAGAAATGCTATTGGGCTATCGTTGCAATTGGTAGAGTTTTGTTCTGCATTTGGCAAGGTATTAAAGCCTATAGTTAGAATTTTGTTGTTCAACTTTTAAATGACTTTAATAGCTACATTGTGGTTGTCAATTTTGGCACATGTCACATAATATTACATGGCCAAATGTACTAGAAGTGAAGGATTAAATAAGAAAGTAGGTTGCATAACCCCAACAAGTGTCAAAGGTTTTTTTAAACAAGATTATTAAGACTCAATAGGTGATGCAACTTTGGGTCATTAGAATATATTTGAATGTTGACCTTGTCAAAAAATGAAATTGGATGTTGATCTTGGATGTTCTAGATTGTTCATGTGAAACAAGGGGAAGTTGAAAAGGTCTTGCGGGAAATTGCAAAAGGTTGTAGTGTAAGGCGTGGGGCACAATCACAACTTGTTCGACTCCATGTCGAACTATTGTCTATCATATTAGATGAATCCAATGAGGAGTATGTATTTTTCCAACCTTATGTGAATATATTTTTGATAACCAAAACAATCATTTCATTCTCTTATCCATGAATTGAATTTTTTTTCTTCTATAAATCAAAATTAAAAAAACATTCTTGATATATGTGGATTACTTTTCTATATTGTACTTGCATGTTATTAAATGGATTCATGATTAGGTAGAAGAAGGGGATTCAAGAGGGACTTGGGCCTTGTCGTGGCAAGATCCAAGCGGAGTTGATGCAATTTTGATGATACTTGTCAAGTTTAAATTGATAGATTTCTTGTCATTGCAGATGTAATGTGACATATAGTGCTACAAGCAAGAATTCATGGCTAGAAGTTCTAAGAAAACATCTATGCAAGAAATCATGCATAGGCTATGTAGAGAGTAAGAACAAGATTTCCGATGATAGTCAAATCCATGCCAATAATGTCAATCCATCTTCTTCTTCAACATCCTTCGTGGGCTCTATGTCAACATCATGTCACACAATGTTATTCCCAAAAGGAATGGAAGGGTTTGCTAAAGCTCTAGGACATGGAGTGGAGGGGTATTCAAGTCTCGAGATTTACGAAAAGTTGCAACTTCTCATATTACTTTGTGATGATGTTCTTTCCACCACGTACATATGATTGAACAACCTATTGATAAATTCAATTTGTTTGTGTGTAGCATTATTGTTAGTCATTTCCAATTTCCAAAGTTCTTATGCCATTTAATTTGTGTATTATAATATCACTAAGTAAGTCTATAAAAAAAAGTCTAGTATGATATTGTTCAAGGGTTTAATCATGGGTACCTTTGATGTGTGAGAGCATTTTTGAAGTAACTTTGGTTCTTAAAGGTGCTTGATAAACAAATTGGAAACTAAATTAGAGAACAATCATGCTAAAGAATTTACTTTTGCAGGGTTGCAAGGCAGCATATTGATTTTGTAATTGCTGAAGTTGAGGGTAGCAAAAAGGACCAAAGAGAAGAGGCATTTGCAGCAAGAAAAGAGGTGCTATATTGGCGTAATGTTCATTGTCTTATGCAAAATGATTAGGATACTTGGAAACCAACCCAACATCATGTGGCTATGCCCGACACCTACCTTTTGTTTCATAACAAATTATAGAGATAACCCATGATATGCAAGGTCTCTAGTAGTTGGATTTTCTAACAAGTATGGGAAATTTTGGTTGGAGTGGGGAGAAAATATACAGAGAAATGAAAAACCCGTGCTCAATTCATTCATTCTCCAAAAAACCACATACAAGAACATAAAATAAATTGTGAACACATCAATGCAAATTTGTGCTTATGAACTCTTGTATGTTTTGGTTAGGCAAAACAAAAAGAAGCAGAATTACTCCAACTTGTAGAAGAAACAAAAAATTCAGGGCTATTGTTGTCTCCCAAACAACAATCAACCCATCTTGAGAAGCTGAGAGTGAAGGCAGAACTTGCAAAAGCCATGGCGGCAGCAGTTGAAGCCACAGGCTCAATAAGTTGTGACAAAAGAGGTGCACTTGCTGCCGCCTTCTCCCCTCACCCAAGCCCCATTTTGATGCACTCAACACTCTTCAACCAATATGTAGCAGGAGGCAGAAAGGTGATGAAAAACTGGAACATCCAGCCACATGAGTACTACTACCCAAGGAAGTTTTAAAAAACAATACATACACAAGATTTAAAAAAAATTTGTTTGATGTCTGAGTTTCGTTATTCACTTGTGAGGACGAAACCAATACCACCATAAACCCTAAACCCTTGAGCACAATTATTAGTGGTATCAATCATTATGTTCTCACTCATGAGGATAAAACTGATAATATCACACTAGACCTTAAACCCATGAGCACAATTAGTGGTATTGATCATCATTTGTTCACTAGTAAGTATTAAACCAATTTACCATCCTAAACCTTAAACCCATGAGCAGAATTGGTTGGTGGTATTGCTCATCATGTGTCATCATCCTCTCCTAGCAGAAACCTTCACCCAAATCATGCATCGATTAAATTCTCAAACTTATTAAATTTTTTTGGAAAGTTGCAGGAGGTCCAAGACGTGATGCAATGAGGACAGAAGCAATTGTTTGGGATACAACATTGCCCGGAATTATAAGTGCATGTTGGAAGTTGAAAGGTGCAGATGATCATGAAGTTGTTGTGGTTCAAGGTATGCTACTGTCATTCATTAATTTAATCAAAAATTGTATCTTTCTTGCTTGGGCAACACAATCTCTCTTTTTTTCCCCCTCTGAAGAACTTAGATCCAAGCTTAAAAATTGGAGCTGAAGAATGCAAGTTTCTCTGGTGGATCCATGGGTGGATCTGGCTCTTGTGTTGTCGCATGATGTCCATAGTTTGAGGAGTAAATTGTTGTTGTCTTACCAGAAATTGATCAGCATGTGGAAGGATTTGGAGACTCTGAGAAATGGAGTGTGCTATCACAGGAAGATGAAGAAGCTTTGGCTGCTTGTCTTGCTCAACGAAAGTAATTTAAGCTCTGGCTGCTTCAACCCTTAAATCTTTATTTTTTGTTGTGGTCATGAATGGTGTTAAGTGAATTCAAGAAATTTCCATCAGAATCATATTGAAATTCGGGTGCCCATCAGAATGAGTTTCCTTTCCAAATGGATACAGTTCTTAGAATTGGACTTCAGAATGTCAAATCGCATGTTTTTGAAGTTGGAAATTTCATGAATTATTTGTGTAAGCAGATGTGAAGATCATGTGTTGTTGTTGGTGCTGGTGTACAATGCATGGAATATTTTTTTATGAATTTAATTTCCATTTGCAGAAGACAAAAGATTGTGAAAAAGCCACGCAGCAGCAGCAGCTGCTGTAGATCACGCACTCTGCAAGCTGCTGCAATGGTGACATCAGCTGAAGGAGTGGCCATCCCATCTCCCCCATCTCCATCCTTGAATTCTGTTGAAGCTACATGTGACGACTGGGATAATAATAATAATAGTAATATGGTATCCTTTAATCCAGTTGAAATCATGTCCAACATTGCAGCAGCAGCAGCAACAACAACTATGAATTTGGATGTTGAGATTGATGAGATTCCAGCTCCTGCTGCTGAGAATGACAATAATCTTGACATCTTTCAAACCACCACCACCACCACCAGCAAAGATGATGCCAATCAAACCCAGCAGCAGCAGCTCTGCCCTTCTTCAACTGGTCAGAAGCCTAAGGAACAAAGTCTTATAATAACAACAACTGGCGACGAAGATGAATGAATTAGATCTTCACCTTCATGAGCTACAATTATTACAAAGGAGTGCCAATCCTTGCAATTCTTCAACCTACTTTATGTTTGATCCAGATAAAGAAGAAAAACATGAAAAAAACAAGAGAAAACATGATTCAAAAAATACATGAAATTTACATGTCTTGAATTCATTTCGGAACATTTCAGAAGATTCATGGGTGGATACTCAGATCTATATCTATCTATCTATCTATCTATCTATCTATTACAATGCATTAGTTTTCCTGATCAGATGAAACAAAGTCTTTTGCATTGGATGAGTCATTCATGCATCAGTCAATGGTACCCGGAAGACTATGAGTGACCTGAGAGGAGTTGCACACATATGTATGTATGTAATGGGCCTTTTTCTTTTCTGAAGATCATGACTTGGCTTGAATCTTTTTGCTTGCTTGTTGCTTGCACCATGATTCAATTTAGATCTATGTGAAGAAGTTGTAGAAGAACTACTACTGTGAGTGTGTGTGCATGCGCACGCTCTTGTATACAAGTTTAGGGTTTCCAGTAGGGTTTCAGGTTAGTGTTTCCAAGTCTAGGGTTTAGGGTTTCCAAAGTTTGTGGTTTTCAAGTTTTTACTTCATGGATGACTCAATTATCATCCAGGCAGGTTATCAATATTTTAAAAACGAATAATTTTTTTTAAAAAAACAAAGAAATTATTTTCATTTTTCATTTAAAGAAAACCTATAACTGTTATAACCAGTTGAGAACCGTTAGTCAACATAGCCCGGGTATTACCTCAAGTCTCAAGACACAATATTGGTATGAGGTTGGTATTGCTGCAAGTCATAGCCATTCTAAACCGTTACTCTCTCCTATTGAAAGTCAGTATCCCATTCATACCCGTCACAATACTATCATTAAAAAATACGAAATGTTCCATGAAGTCCCCTTTGAGAAAAAAAACCAACTCACAATTCTCCATTAATGTTTTTTAGTTCTCATTTCTCTTCAATACTTTTCAAATCCTCGAAACGTTTTAGAAACCGTTTCTAAGAATGTGTAATATATTATTAGCCTTCAGATTATTATTTAATAACTGTTTTCTTTGGGAATTATTTACGTGAAGTAATAAGGGGTATTACAATTCAGCCTAGCGTGCTGATAACTGAGAATTAAAAATTGTTGAGTGATTGAGATTTTGAAATAGAAACCCAAAATTAAATTTGTAGCTTTTTATCCCATTCTAATACCCATAAATTATATGTAGGGTTAATTGTAGATACCCATCGGTGTGGCTATTTTTGAATCTATAAAGAAACCACTAGCTCCTGTAGTTTTTAAAAATATTTCGGAATCAGAGAATCACTGGTTCCAGTTTTCTTTATAAAAACCTCAAGAATCAAGGTATTAACCGCCGGTTATTTCTGTAAATTCAAAAACCCCCTCAAAGAACCAGACTGGTTTTCATAAAAGAACAAGTTGCTTTCAGGAAAGAGCTGGTTATTAAGACCCGTGGTATTATAAGGGGTTGATTGATAACCATGGTTATATATATATCAGAACCTGTTCTTTTATTGTTTTGTGAAACATAGTTATGAACCCTAAGAACCATGCTGATAACTGCAGGGGGTCTGTTCTGTTCCAGTGTTGCCTGGTTCTCTCCATTTTTTAGGAGAACCATTGCTTAAGAGAATCTAAAATTATTTTAGATTTACAATAACCAACTGGGGTATCATATTTTTAAATTTTTTTTCAGATAGGGTAGTTTTTCACAAATTTGATAATAACCGGTTTAGGATGTAATTGCAAGTGCAAACAAAATTATCTTTTTTCAAGAGGCATTGCAATTACATCATTCATACAATTACATTGTTCAGGAAGAGTTCACACATTGTATTTTCACTTATCATATTTTTATTTTTAGAAGATTGGACCATTTTCAATTTTCATTAGAAAATGCAACTCTAAGATTAAAAAAAGAACCAAATAGAAAATGTATGATAAACCAAAACATCAAAACTTGCCTTGCAACTTAAAATGCAAGCATTTACAAAATGATTTACAAATTTTTCACAATTTTTAAATTTTTTTTGGTAAGCATATGTAAATGTTAATGTTGGACTCCTTTAAGAATTCTCGCAAATAATAATAATAAATAAATAAATTTTCATTAAACAACCAAAAAAAACCGTCTTTGAAACAAAAAGAAAAAAAAGAAACCAAGAAATAAAACAAAAGAAAAGAATGAAAAAAATTTGAAAAAAATTTATTAAAAAACAAACAAGTGGAAACACTCATTTTTTCCCCTTTCTTTTCTAATCACAAAGGAGTTCCGCCACTTGCACAAAATAATGAAAGGGGTAAGTACCTCACCATGACATAAACAACACAACATATTGGCATTAACACCAACAATGCAATAAAGTAATAACAACACTAGAAGTGGTAAATGCTAATTGTGGGTACTTGGTAGCCATAGGCATATAACAATGTGATGGACCACCAATTTGCCACTTGCAACGTGATGGAGATGGGGTAACACCTCACCAAAACACATACATGAAATTAACAACCAACAATGCAAAGGAACAATGTGAAGGATCAATAAAAGCAATAAAATGGACTTTAAGTGGGTACCTGGGAATAATGTGATGGACTAGCACCAACTTTAACAACATGATGAACCAATAACAATAGCAATGCAACAAAATTACAACATGATGAATCAACAACATGAACAATGTGATGAACCAAATGCACTAATAATGTGACAAATTAATAACACAATGCGATGAACCAACAAAACAACTAGTAACACAACAAACTAACATTAACACCAACAACACAATATGACGAATTAATAACAATAGTAACATGATGAATTAACAACACAATGCGACAAACTAATAACAATAGTAACATGATGAACTAACAACATAACATGACAAACCAATTACATCAGCAATGTGACAAACCAATAACAACACAAGCAATCCAATGAATTCGTAGCATAAATTATGTGATGAATTAGTCACAACACAAGCAATGTGTCAACCCATTAGCACAAGCAACATGATGAACTAGCAACAAGACAAGTAACATGATAAACCAATAACATTAACAATGTAACAAACTAGTGGCACCAACAACATGACAAACCAACAACAACACTAACAATGTAGCAAATTAACACCATTGGAGCAACAACATTAGCAATGTGATGAATGAGCAACATTAACCGACATCACCAACAAATGTAATGAACAAGAAGCAACAACATTGTAATGATTTAATAACACTAACAATTGCAATGCAATGAATCAATAACACTAGCAATGTGATGAACTGACAACATTAACAACACAATGAACTAGTAGCACTGGTAACATGATGAACCATTAACAACATAAGTAATGTGATAAACTAACAACATTAACAATGCAATGAACCAATAACACTAGTAACACAAACAATGTGATGAACTGACAACAACAACAATGTGACAAACCAACAACACTAGCAATGTGACAGACCAACACCATCACAATCAACATAATGAATCAACATCATTAACAATGTAAATGAACAACACAAACAAACAATGCAAAGAGCAATGCAAAAGAACTAAACTAATTATGATTACATAGTGGGTGCCACCTAAGCTTCCCACCTACATATTAACTTAGACCTTAAATTAATTTAATTATTAACTTTAACCTTAAATTAATTTAATTTAATTACTAACTTGAGAACTAGATTTTGGTTATTTCATAGAATTAATTCGATTCTCAAACATGTTTTTTAAAAGGTAACCGATACTCATTAGGTCTAATTCTCAAACTTATTATCATCATTGGTGCTACTAGTTGGTTTTCCTTATGTGATTTAGGAATCCTAATCAAACTGCCCAACACTAGTCTATTCTAATGTTGGCCAGTTGAAGAGAACCTTTGATCTTGGTTTCATTGTAAATTGTTTTTGGGCTAAGTTCACTTGTTGTGAGTTTGAGCTCAATTTTTCAAATAATTTTTTTGAACCTTGTGACCTTGAATTTTGCACATTTTTTCAATTTGAAGAACTTTCAGATCTACTCCACAAACTAGGTCCAATTTCATGTACACATCACAAGCTCCCCAAAACTCAATAGTGTATAAGTACAAAGTTTGACAACAAACTAAAATTGGGAATTGTTTAGGTACAAAGTTATACAATTAATTTAAACTGATCAATTACTTACAAAGTTCAAGTTACTTGCCAATTTTTTAAAAGGATCATCTTTCTTACCTAAAAAATTTGAACTTGTGATCAAGATTTTTTGTTTCAAGGTAGTGAATGGGTTCTAACCAAAGGTCAGTTCCATGATCTAGTTCTTGTGCTAGTTCCACAATGCAGTTCCACACATGATGTTGAACACTCCAAACTAAGGAACCTGCAAACATTGGCTTCAATTATTGAAATTGGAAGCAGAACCTTTAGAGAAGCCATATTTGTTGGGTGCTTTGTTAATTGGAGTTTGCTAGGGTTTTATTGTTTTAAGAACTAGAATAGGGCTATTGGTTCTATTTTTAGGTCTAAAATTGGAATCAGAATTGGGGATTTAATTTAATTTTTTTTTTGAATAAATAGACTAAAACTGGGGGCTAATTGGATGTTAACTGGAAATTAACCATCAGTTCCAGTCTAGGATATATTTTGCGATATATTTTGAATTGTGAATTTGTTTTGGGTGATGGTCCAATCAAAGAGGCCCATCACAAAAAAAGTAAAATCAAATTCTCACTGGGAATGCATGGCACAACTAATTAATGTGAATCAGATTTATAGGTATATCCCACAATGTACGTTGTTATGTGTTGGTGGATGGATGCAAGGTGAAACATGTGCAAATAGTTTGCTGTTGGGGTTTCATTGTGTCAATCTTTGGACTTGTTTCCTCATCATTTCCTCATTGAATGAGTATTCATTGTGGGCTCCTATCCTATTGCATAAGTGAATTTATAATGGTAGATGGGTATAAATCCTAAGCAATTGCATTGTGTCTTGTGGGTATATGACAAAAACTATGAGGTCAAGAGGAGGTCAGCATGATCAAACTAGGTTGCTCACATGATGAAACACCAAATGACATTACATAATGCATTCATATGACATTTTGTCCTGTGTTTGGCAACACCTTAGTTTAAGCAATGTTCCACCTAGGTTCCATTCAGGTTTTAAATAACAACTCCAAGACATTCAGAGATGGTGGTAGTCTATACAATGATAAAAATTGACACAACCAATACATCCCTTGTCTCACACACACACACACAAACACACACACACACATATATATAACATTGATGGCTTACTGTTTCCTACAATCTCCCTTTGTCACTCTTGGCATGATGGGAGATGGAGGTCACAGTAAAATAACATTTTGGGTTTTAAAATAGAAATAGTTTCTAAAAACAATCCTAGAAAAACCATAATAATTTCTGCAGTTTTACCATCTTTCAACTCCTTATTAATTGGTTCTCTCCTTACCATCTTTTGGGTTTTCATTTGTCTAATTGGACTAGGTAAAACTTATTAGGAAATTATTCTAACAATTTAGGCAAAATCATTAGAATCTATCCATATGAAAAATCATAGTAAGAAATATTTTGTGACCACTTGACATCATGAAGACCAATGTGTTGAGCTACCACCAAGCACAACAATAATCATTAGAATGTTTAAAACAAGCACATGAAGCTTCAAACACATAGATCCAAGTTTCATACTACTTCGACACTCCTTATTGAAAGTTGCTTCCTAAACAAATCAATATACAAACATCAAGTAGTACTAGTGTGGCTTGTGCCATTGAGCGCAATGTGTCCTAATATTGAATGAATTTTGCAAGAGCAAATGGTGAATGTTCATTAACCTAAGGCTGAAATCCAAGTTTCATTAAATTTTTTGTTTATTCTATTTACAAAAATTACTCAAAAATAAATTATCTCTTGCACATTAGGTCTAAGAAATTACTAAATCACCTCCATGCAACCCTGGTCATTGAGGATTTTCCAACAATATGAGGACAATGCCCTAATTTCCCCATGTTTTCAAATTAAATTTTATTGTATTAAAGACAACTTGATTATTCAAAATTCAATGACCCCTACACTGTTGGTGCCTGTGCTCATTAAGCGATTATTATACCATGGTTTGAGCATTCAATAGATCACTTGTTTCACTTCAGAGAAGAGCCTTCAAGCCTTGATATTGAATCTCATAAAAAAAGGTTGCTTGCCAGGGTATTTTTTTGGTGGCTACATTTAGCCAATTGGCTAAATTCTTTTTGAAACTGGCTAAAAAAATTTTTCTTTTTTGGTTTTCTAGTCACCAAATTTCAAAATTTAAAAAAAAACATTTCTTACAAAATTGCTGGATTTCTCTGTTGGGTTTTAACATGTAGCCAAAAAAGTGAAGGATGCTCAAACTTTTTTATTTCCATATCTTGTTTGCAGCCAAATTGGCTAAATTGCCTCATTTATGGATGATTGCCACTTCAGCTACATCACGAAATTTTTGAAAGAAACCCTCTTGCTTGCGTGTGTTACTAAAAAAGCTCCAAAAAATTTCGAAAAACCGTTTGTATTGCCAAAAAATGTAACTGCGTATGCATGTACTTTTAAAAGCCCACAATAATTGCACTTGCAAGCCAAAGGCTGCAATGTGCGGCCTTACAAAGCATAAAATGCAACAGCTGCTGATCTTCTGATTTGGGTTCTCTTTATTCTCCTGGTAAGTATTGACATAAGTTGTTTTTCCCCGAATCAATGTAGGTCTCTTCATAATAGTTTAAAAAAATTTCTTTGACCGTTTCTTTCAGGTTGTTCTTCAATTTGTGCCTTCAACATGGTGTACAAAATATGTGTCATTTTAAAGAAATTTCCGTGGCATCTTCCTTTTATGATTTAGCACCAAGTGTGGTGTAATTCTTTTTGATAAGTGAAGCATTAAATCGTGAGAGTCAATATTTGGTTTCTTTTCTGGAAGTAATTAACTTAACATACCATTTCGTTGAGAGGAATCATCATCATATAAAGGTTATGTCTTGCAATTTTTAGGGTTCATGATTAAAATTTTCATGTGTGAACATGTTCTTCACGGTAGAGCTCAATTGTGAAAAAAATAAAAAAATAATTTTACAGAGAGAAATGATTCAAAATTCAATATCTCCCTCGTCTTAGGTCTAAAAATTATGAAATTAATTTCAAGAAATCCCACTCATCAATGGATTTCTAACAATATCAAGAGATTGCCCTAATTTCTTATTTAGTTTTGACTTTGGCGAAGTTTTCCTTGACAAAATTAATCAATATTCAATAACTCTTGCACTGTAAATCTAAACACGACCAAACCACCCCTGGTACATCCTACTCATCCAAGGCTTCCCAAGTACCCCAGGAGCATGTTGAAGGCATAATAGTTTAGGAGATCTCAATGTGACAAACAAAACAAATAAACAAACAACCTTCCTCCATAGATAGATATGAACAACTTATCATCACCTCCATTTAAAGGAATAGGGGAAGGCTCCCTCCATGGCATGATGCATTATGGTTGTACACTTAAAACTTTACAATAATCTATTGCAACTAAGGTGTAGTTTTAATTGTTGGTGCTCCCTACACTAAAGAACTGGTAGCATCAATGACATGTAGATGAGCTTACTACAACTATAATACTACTATAGCCCAGGGTCCGTTTCCACATTGACAAAATGAATAAGTTTTTTTTTTTTTCAAAAAATTAACTCGCTTTTAAAATTTGAAATTATTATTATTATTTCCATGATCTATGATGATATTGTCTTATGAGTAATGAACTTATTGAGAAGAGTGTGTAGTAGTAGTCTATGCCATATTTTCATAAATGTTTTTGTTTCACTAGTAAATGCAAAACCCTAGGGCACCCTGCTTTTGAGGCCATTACCTCGCATAAAGCACAGACACAAAATTGTTTTTCAAATGTTTTTTTTTTTTTT
>Ga0209611_10001875_pt1 | contig 36534 bp, 18 predicted proteins | sample S1TSphgellanicum_3_FD_187693 | JGI IMG/M metagenome (GOLD analysis project Ga0209611, IMG submission 187693) | Host-associated microbial communities from peat moss isolated from Minnesota, USA - S1T2_Fc - Sphagnum magellanicum MG (SPAdes) (version 2) | ecosystem: Host-associated > Plants > Peat...
TCTCATGTATCGGTGTCAACTGTAGGAAGGAGGAAGTCAAGGAAAGTGATACTTGGCACCAGATTGAACATCACTGCTCCAATTTCATGCATTCATTCAAGCTGTGTGAGAATGCACTTCTGGATCGAATCAAAACTGAAGTCAACAATTGAGTGCACATTGTCAAATTACCAAAATTTTGAGATGGATCCAAAATGGACAGAGACTTGCAGCATTGAACAAGGTTTGAACCACAATCGTATAGTTTGTTGCATTGCAAATTAATTGTGGAAGGTGGTTGATTTGCATCACAATTTTCAAATTCTTGAGCTTGGAGAAATCTCACATGAATTTCACACAAGGTTATAGATTTCAAATTGCATGAACTCAACCGAAGGGTATGTTCATTTTGTTGCTTGCGAATCGTCAAGTCATCTACAAATAACATTATTTTCCTTCATCATTCCCCAAGAACTATGCAAAGCTCATGAACCTTGTCATTTGTTAAGTTTAACTTTCTATTTTGATTTCAACCCTTGTGAATAAAAGGAAGCAATTGTGTTTGATTCATTCATTCATCTCACCTTGTTTCAAACAATTAATAAACATTCATTTGATCAACATGGACAATCCTTGTCTCATGTGCAATTAATAACAAAGTATGCATTTTTATGTTTTGACTCCACGTAAATGGAAACATAATTTTGACATTAATGTTCCCAAACAAGCATAAAATGGTAGGGCATTTTGCAATCACACCCAATTCTATATGGTCCACTCTTTTCCACAAAAATGTGTTATAAGAACCATTACTTGATAATTTTGATTGGAAGACCTCATGCAATTAATTTGAATCTACTTGCCCACTTCTTCATTTCTTCTCTTATGATGCTTTAGTGGTGTGTCAACAAGCATCCCACTTGTTTGTTTAGTTGATGCACACAAATAACACCAAATCTTTTTTTTTACTTCATCATACTTGACCAAGCAAGCAAATGCAAAGTTTCTATGGTAATTCTACAAAAAGGCACATGGGTGTTGTTGCATTTTCAACAAAGGATGTAACTTAAAGCTCTATGGTTAAGCCCCAAACCAATTATTTACCTTGAGGTTGCAACAAGATTGTGTCCAAAAGTAGTAATAAAATCAAATTTCAAAATTAATAACATGAACATTAAACATTAACTTGAAAACCCTAAACTAATGACCCTTGAAGTATATGAAAACACAAACATATCCTTATTGGAAGTTGAATGCAAATAACATAGGGACATATGTTTGTAGTTCACCTTGCAATGCAAGATTTCATTGATTTCTTGAAACAATTCCCTAACTCCCTTAATTATCTCCAAAGGCACATCATGTTTCAACTCCTCCAACAACACATTCATGTGATATAATATTGTCCATATATGAGAATATCCACACAACAATGTTTTTTACAATCCTCTTAACGGTTTTCGATGGTGTTCACATCACCTATGAAAATAATGTTTTCACATCATGTTTTTTCATACTTCACAAATAATAACATGGTTATACATGACGTATCATGTCAATTTGGATGGGTCACATTTTGTTTTGATGCAAACATGCCTTGTCACCATGTATGTATTGGAAGTCATTGGAATATGAATAATATGCATTATATATATGAAATAATTTGTAACCATAAGAGCTAGCATTTTAAAATGCAATGGAATATCATGATGCACAAAATGTGTACAAAATATGGTGTGCAAATCCATTTTAAACAAATGAAAATAAAAATATACTCACTCAAAATAAATTTTAACATGAAATCAATAATTTAGATTTTAACCCAAAATATAAATTTAACTTAACATGTGACCACAACCACATACACACAACCAAAAGTGAAAAACCCCTTGAAAGAAAAAAAAATGAAGGAAAAAAAACTCAATATGCAACTGTGACCCACATACATGATTGAAAGGAACTAAAAATTAAATTAAAATTAAATCAAAATAAAAAGAATGAACCAAAAAAAATCAGAAAAACCATTCTATAAATATATAAATCTAACTTACATACATGTGACCAAAAAAACAAGCCCAAAAAAAAAATCCATAACCCACAAACACATGACTAGAAGAGAAACCCCAAAAAAAATCATAGCCCACATACATGTGATGATCAAAAGAAAAACCCATGAATTGTTTTTCAAAAAAATTATGGAACCATGACCCACATACACATGATTGTAACCCACCATACGTGTAATTGGAACTTGAAAAATAAATAAACTTAACATGCAACTATAACCCACATGCATGTGACCAAAAGTTCAAATAAAATATATATATATATATATATATGAAAAAAAATTGTTGTCAATATTGAAAAAATAAACACACACCCAAGTGCCTATAGCCATAATACATGTGTCCAAAATAGTTTTACATGCAACCATCAATATATTGAATCATTTAGTTATGCACATGATTCAAAATTTAATCATGTAAATAAACACAAAAAAAACACTTTCTTGTAATAAGCAAATATTATCATTAATGTAACCTTCTTATGTAAACATTTGTGATATTTCTTTGTTCACATATATAAAGATTATCAGAATTTTCCCTTATTTTTATTTCCATTAATTCCATTGAGAGGTGCCCCATTTCAAGAATCTTTCACTTAGGGTGTTTAAATGAGTGTTCTTAAGGGATCCATAGTGTTTGACCCAACTAGGTCACATAGCACTCCCAAATTACACCATCATAACTAGATTTAAAGCCTTCATGATAAACATATCTCTTTCATTTAGGACTACCATAATACTTTGGCAGCTTCGGCATAAATTAAATTATTTTTAACTTTGTCAAAAATTTCAGAAAAAATTCAACCCTTTCTACCAAAATTTTCAAAAACACATTCAAGCTACTAGTTAGTTTAGAACTAAGGACCTACCTAACCAAGTCAGTTACTTTACATCCATTTGACCATTAATGTAGCAAAATATCTTTTAAATATTACCAAATTTTATTACATATATTACACACATGCCAAAAAATTTAGAATTAAAAAGGTCGTTGCCAAACCAAAAATTATGGATCAAATTAATTTTTCAATAGAGAATTGTCAAAGCCACCCATGTACTAGTGTATTATTCTATGATAAATGTTTTACACACATAAAAAGTGATTCAAAAAGTTACCTATCATGTCATTAATTCACATAATTTCAAATATACATAACCCACATTTAATTGATGCATTAATATAAATATAATGTAGTTTCTACATAATGCAAAAAATCATAATTGACCATGACTACTACCACATTATTTATTTAAGCAATTGTATGAACCCATTCATATACATACATGACGTAATACAAATGTGTTATATTTCAATCAAGTACGACTATAAAATACAATGCAACACCTTCAATGTTCCTCAAATTTGTGAACAATATGCATCTTTTTCAAACTAAAAGGGTTGTTAACAATAATTACAATTATAATTCTTCAATTGAAATTGAAAGCATAATAAACATTGGAAAATTATGACATTTCCACTTCATATGGATTGATGCATTAAGTTAAACAAATCAAAATCACAATGTACATGTGTGTTTAATGAAAATATTGTCAATCAAAATCATTAAATTGCAACTATCCTTAAAATAATACAGAATCCCATAGTCATATTTAGTGGGATTTTGCTCCATTTCTTCCTCCCCTTCCATGCATTGTTCTAGAACACAATATTGTCTTATTGCCCTCACATATGTCATCCTTCAAAATCTACCCACCCATTTTCATGCATGTTGTCTTACCACTGACTATAACATGCCACACCTTATACCATGTTTTAATCCCTCACACATATTCAAATGCAATTCAATGTATCTCATTTTGTGTTTTAATCACATGACTTAAGTCTTACATTCACAACCATTAGTTTCATTTCACATAACAAATTATCATTTAGACTTAACCCACTATGTTGGTCTATACACTAATATTGCACCATTTTTCAAAGTGTCAAATATGTTTTTTTTCTTATTTGTTTGACATAATAAAGATTTCAAATGAAAAATTTTGTTTGTTTATTTTTAGTGCAAATATTCAATAGTCTTGGAATTATAATGTACTTGAGTAATGAATTTTTTGAAGATGTCTTTTTCAATAAAGATAATAGGTGATTTGATGGAAGCAAACTTCATCAAATTTTTACAACATAAAAACTTTGCAATTTATTTTCAAATATTTTGATTACATAATGAATTCAAGCATTCAAATAAATCAAATCCTTTCATTAGAGGTCAACAAAAAGTTCATTTTCATTTGATAAGATGTGCATATCAAGTTATTGGTGACCAAAGTGTGTAGCAAAATTTATATATTAAGTCTCACAATTAAATTATGCATGTAGATATTGTATTCTAAATTTTAACAAAACCTAATCTGTGTACAAAAACTATCCATAATTTTAGACATTCTAGCTAGCAAAAAAATATTACAAGTGAAGTTCAATACGTGGGACATTAAAGGTTAGACTTCTAAAGTTCAGAACAACATTGAAAGGCCACACTACTACATGGATATGTTGGTAGAAGAATTGGCTAAAAATGAATTTGGAAACACACAAAAATTTGTGAAGAACAATAAAGTAAAATTTTTGACAGAAAATGGAAAAGAATAATTTAAAATTATCATGTCATCTTGCCAACAATTTTTTTTTTTAAAACAAAGTTTATAACTCATTATTCTTAAACATAGATTTAATGTGCACACCTCCAAAAAGAAGTGGCACAAACTTAACAAGGTTTGAAGATTCCTTCTTTCTCCTTGATCTAAAGAGTTGAAAAGATTATCAAAATGCAATGGACCTTATTGATTTATATGAATTAGAAATGTTATATTAAGCTACCCCATAAAAAATAGTTGTTTTTAGGCCACAACTAACTAATGGATATATATCTTTGATCTTCCTTCCCCTTTGACATTGTAACAAACAACTAAATTTGAACTTATTGTCAATTCACCTTTGATATCCCTTGTGTCTTCCCATCACTTAAAGTTACCTTCTCTTCAATACTAGCAAGGAATGGAGTTCAAGTGCCTTATTAAGAAAAGACCCCACTCAATTGAATCCTTTTTTTAATAGTAATTTATAAACATGTTCAATTTCCCTTTGTTTAAGTGATAATAGATGTAGCTACATCAAAATCTTTTTATTATCATATAATCAATCAAAAAATATTTTATTCACTTAAGTTGAGTGATCTAAATATTCAACAAATTATCATTAAATCTTAAACAACAGTTTAGACTTCACACACCATTACCACAAAAAATTTCACTTTTGATTTCACCAACTAATTAAACACCTCAAGTTTTATAACCTTCACAAAAACATGCATATTTTAACTCACATCTTTTGAAGTCCTATATACATTACATGCCCAAACACCTTTTAATGTCCATACAATTCTACATTAGTTACGAAATCAAAAATAAAAAATAGTTGAGCAACCCTAATCTTCTAAAAACTACACACATTACCATTTTTTTTAAATGGTTATAATTTGAGGTTTATTTCAAAATCAATTTCCTCTTCTTTATTTTTTTCCTCCTCCATGAATTTTATGAATAATAATAGTAAAAAGAACTTTCATTACCTTTTTGAAAATCAAGTTTTATTCCTTTTGCTCATGTTTTACACCACCCTCCAAATATCACATCCATTAGACTTCAAATAGCTCCTTTCACAACCTCACCTCCTAGCAATTGATGCATGAAACATTCAGTAATTTCTATCTTCACAAAGGTATTTCTAACCATCAATTAATGATGACCCAACGCCTATCAACTCATGTTAACTAATAACAATTAAGAACTTTTGATTTTACCTATGTAGTACAATAACTTACATATAATCATATGTAATATTGAATAAAGAAGACACCACGCTATCTTTTTGGCTATAATAATTTAGTTTTAAAAAGTTAATGAAAGATATATAAACCTAAATATCAATGGAACTAGGTCACTTTTGTAAGAAAACTACTCACAAATTGTCATTATATTCTTGAACTTTTGAACAAAGAATACAATGAGGTTGTAAAGTTCAAAAGGAGGGAATAGACTAAATTGATAGTTCAAAGAATGTAGACAAGTGAAAGTAAATAATATATTGTCAAGAGCAAGAAGGAAGACCTGGGGGACCTTTTGACATGAGGTATTGCAAACCCCAACTAACCTATATTTTCGTTTGATTGTAATTCATACGTTTTTTCTATGTACTTATTTAGTCATTTGCCTATCTAGAAAATGTGTGTGCAAATGCATGTTCATTATAAATTGAAATAAATTATATTATATAAGTTGAAAATACATTATCAAGAAACTTGTAATTGTCGAATAGGAAACACAGTAAACAAAAGGAGTGTCTTCACCAATAATATGACAATGATTTTCTATTTTAGTGTATAAAACTATTTATATAGAAACTCATAGTTGGTATAGATAGCCCATTTAAATAAGATATTCCACTCATTTAAAAAATTATCTCTTGATTCCCTTAAGTTGATTATACCTTAATAACATGCAAAGCATTAGAATTCATTCGAGCAACACATTCTAAGTCCTTAGTTTGTCACATCTTGTTCCCATTGTAAAATCAATACTTAGAATAAATTGTTATCAAGTTCTTTATTAGTGCCCCCAATGTCCTCACTTTGTGAATGACTTTATTACTATTTAAGATTATGCTAAAAACATTAAAATATGAAATAATACCTTGTATAATGTCTAGACTACCAACAATTTTTGCAAGCCTACCAACAAAGGCATGAATGTTCTTTATTCATTCCCCTTAACTCATACCAATAATGTTTGATTTTACCTGACTCGCCTCAAACTTTCCACTAACTATGACACTTTTACTCAAAAGGGATGGGATCGTTCAATCTAACTTACACTAAAATGTAAATATCAATATCTAAATGTTGGTTTACCATGTTAAACAAATATGAACCCCAAAAATATGCTTTATGTGCACTATGTCATGGGGGAATTGGTATTTTGAACTTGTACCTAGTTGGAGTCAATGGAAATTATGTAAATGATTAGAAGTTTTTAAGAAAATTTTAATTGATTTTAATTTGTGCAACGGGCCTTCCTTTAGGTGTTTATAGAGATTGTTTAAAAAACTTTCTTCTATCATTTGATTTATGTTTCATTATTTGAAGCAAGTTGATTTTATTGAAACACCTTAAATTTTATTGCATTTAGCCTAAATGATAAAAATGATGGCCATAGAAGAAACATGATTTTTGTAAGGAAGGGACGAATGATATGGAGCAATTAATCAACAAATTAAGTGAAAACCATGATTTGAACAAAATTACGAACATATTTCAAAATCTATTTTGTTTCAAGGTCATTGACCAACTTTGTTTTAAAGTGTGGGATTCCAAATTTAAATGTTCAAAAGAATGGACAAAATAAGATTCTTAAATCTTACACATTTTTTAAAATCAAAGGTGAAAGGAAACCATTCCAACAAAGAATTTCATGGAACCTACAACTAGGTGAAAAAATTGAGTTTGTGAATGTAACCTCTTTCAATTACAAAGGATTCATGGTGTAAATTGGAGTTAAATTCATCTTATGATTAGTTCTCAAAATAAGTATATGCAAATATTATAAATTGTTGACTTCACATATTGTTCGTCTTTCCATTATAGAGTTTTGTAGGAACATATCCCCATTTTAAAAAATGTGGGATATATTTTAAGGCCCATTTCCACTAAATTGAGGGCCTATGACCATGAGAATCCTAAAAGCCCTTTAAATTCATCCAAAGGTTGTCTCATGGAAATTCATTTGTTAGTTTCAAGTGATCTTCAATTATCAAATATAATGTAAAAATAAAAATGGATTCTATTGAGGCACCTTAACATAAAATTTGGAAGGAAATTGCATCCAAAATTTCCCTTTCTTTCTAACATCAAAAGAAATTCATTAATTATTGTTTACAACCAATCAAGACCTTTTGAGTGCATTGGTTTAACATCATTTGCACCAAGTTGAAGTATGCCTAATGTAAACTTCATTATATGATGATCCATTTTCAATAATGTAAGATTATATGTCAACTTTTTTTCCATTCCCATTTCCTTACTTTCATTAGTGTGCAACCTCAAATAAAATGAATTAGCGTTAGTGCGACTTTTTCCTTCAACCAATGATTTTGCATTTCAATGGTTTAAGGGCATTCTTAGTCTCTATAATTGTAAAAGGGCCTTTACTAAAAGCTAATAGTTTGCAAATCATAGTTATACATGCATATGATAAGATATCATCATGTTTAATATCTTTCATGATAATTTTTTGAAAAAATTGGGATGGACTTGCAATTTGATTTCAATACAAAAATATTGTCAAATTTTGACTTGCAATTTAAGAATGTTTTAAAAAACAATTCACTAGATTATTTCATAACTAGCTAGTCTTCTTTTTTACTACACACACAATATAATTAACACTTTTGAAAAAGGTCTAGCATGTGATTTTGGCTACATACTAAGGTGTAATGTAATTTCTAAAACAACTTGTTAAAAACTCTTTTAAAACCACTATGCATAAGTAGATGGAAAATTTTATTTTGATTGGGTTTTGTGGGACTTGAGCCCCATATATTTTGTTGTAACTATGAAAGCTTTCAACAAATAATCATTGATCAAATAATTTGAAACTTCAATTTCAAATATTTTACATATGAAGAACCTTGGAATTTTTATAAGTTCTAACAAAAGCAGGTTTTAATTTCTTCCTTGTGTTAACTATTGTGTCTATAAGTCCAAATCTATACTTTCAAACATTAGTTATGTAAATAAAATAGAAAACCCACTATTCATTAACTAACAAGATGTTTTGAAAGCTAATAACCTCACATTCACATGGTTTGTTTGAAAAGTGTTAAAGGGGTATCATGCCAAAGGAGTCCTGTAAAATAAGGTTCCATCTTCTTGCGAATCTCCAAATGTTGTGACCCCTCCATAAAAGTGTTCAAATTAGTGACATCAAGGAAATCGATAATCAACATTATTTGTGCTGATTCATGTCCACCTGTTCATATGCATTGAATTAGTTCAATTTGACTAAAGGTTTATCATCTTATTCCAAGGTTTCATCAACATAAATAGCTGTCACAATCAAACTTTCATTTATCACAACACATACAATTTTATTTCCATTAAAATATTAATACATGTTCCTTACTTTAAAATCATTGTGATTAATATTCAAAATATCCAAACATTATTTATGTGGGATACCATCATGCAAACTTTCAAATAAACGTCCAATACTACCATTATAGCCAAAGAATGATGCATAGTGACATACACAATTCATGATACATTATAATTCGATTTGTAAATGGAATTTTGAATAACAAGTGGTAATTCTTGTTCTTCTAACTTGAAGAAAAACATGATTTGGAAAATTGATGTGGAAAGTAAAATGAAAATGAAAAACTTTTTGTAACTATTTATTTTGAAAGTTTGCATGAGAAAATGATCAATCATACCTGTGTGGGTAGAGACAAAGTAAGAAAGAATGGACACATGGTGCTTGATATCCTCTTCAAATTTCTTGATCTCTTCAACCACATAAGGTAAATCTTCCTTCTTCCCCACCTTAAACAACACTGTGTGTCGTATAGCTCCATCTGTAGCCATTGTTGTATCACTTCAATTTTCAAGCTTTCATTTTACACAATTTCTTGTTTTGCATTTCAAATTTCAATCATTCAAATAACAAAATGACACTTTGGTTTGGTGAAACAACTTACTAACATGTGAATCAAGTATTGTCCACCCTTAAAACTATTTGGATGATGTAAGAACTCTTCAAATGGCTAAAATCTTTCACCCATTGAACTCAAGATAACTAAATTCCCAAAACCAACATTTCTAAAAGCTGACCTTGTCCACATCATAAAGGATGAGAGTGAATATTTTTAATATAAAAATGAACCTTGATGATGCAATTATTGTGACTTTCCATTTGTTGCCACATCAACATTCATAATGGACAAAAAACTTGACAAAAACATGTATAAAAGTTAGATATTCAAGTCAAAATTAGTGGCCACATTTATGTATATATGAAAGGAACAAATTTTTTTTGTTTGTTTGTCACATTGAGGTATCCCAAACTATAGTGCCTCATGTAGTGCTCTTGGTACTATTGCAAAGCCTTTCATTGGTAGGAGTGTAGTGAATTGGTTTCAATATTTTTTTACCTACAATGAAGAAATTCTTGAATATTGAATGATTTTTTCACTAAAAAATCATTTAAATTAAAACTAAAAGATTAAAGGCGAATTGGGCCACATGCTCTAGGTATTCTTGGAAAGTTCTTAGTGAATGTGATTTAATGAAGGTGAATTGGAAATTCTTACACGTTAGAATGGTTTTGGAAGGAACAATTAGTTGGGTAACTTGTTCAAGCTTGGGTCAATGTCATAAGTTACACTAGTTTTTTTATGAAATAGTTAGTTTGTTGAATCCATCCCAAATATTTCATATTGAAAGGATCTTTTCCAATAAAAATAAGTATAGAAAAGACAAATAATATATTATGGATGTTTTCCTTTTTTTGGGTATTTGATTACATGTGTTTGTAGGATAAAAAATGTTCATTCCACTATATAATCAATCATCAAGTTTTTTATAAAAGGGGTGGGCTATATGTTGATCACATGTTGTATGTTTTCTATGTTTTGAACAATAGGGTTTTTTTTATGGAAAATTTAATAGGTACATGGAAAAAAATGAAATTTATGTTCATTTTAAATATTGCATATGGAAAATGAATTTTTTGGGTATAAAGGGTATGCAAGTGATGTGATATTTTCAAAGCCCATTCTTGTGATGATATTCGATCACACATTTTCCACAATATATCTAAAGTGTCACAAATAGGTCATAGACTTTCCAATCGTAGGCATCAAATGAAAAGAAATTGCTTATGTAAGGACAAGGGCAAGAGAACAAAAACGGAGGATATCAAGGCATGTGCAAATTACATGTCCAATATATAGCACCTTGGAATCTTGAGGTACATCACATATACACAATGTCTTTTGGAATCTAGTTCTATAATGATTTTTAAATTGTATTTGTTATGGATACCTTTTAAGAAAAGCAATTGCCCATGCTAACATTCTCTTTGAACATCATTTCAAATAGTGTGTAGTGGTGATGCTTACGGATGAATTACATCACATGTGCTTCCTAGTTCCCAACATGTGGGGAAATTGGTCGTCACAATACTTCATTAAAGTTGCATGAACATTGAGGATTGTAGCTCAATAGAAGTTAATAAAAGTTGACTTATATATTTTAAGGCGATATGCATGTCAAACAAATCGAGAAAATGGTGCAAAAGAATCATATGTACAAAATTTAAAATTAACCAATCAAGTATTTCAACTTTTTAGGATGTTTTTTTTATAGGTTAAGCTTGCGATTCACAAAGTTATCATGGGTTCAATTGAACCACACGAGTGTGAAAATTTGAAATTTTTGACAAACAATCACGTTTGTATGGAAGGAAACAACAATGTATATGGACATATTTCACAAAATTATAAACACCCTCCACAAGTACCATAAGCATGGTCACTCAGGTAAAATTCTTCACATGTGTTTTTCAAATGAATTTAGCTTGAAGACAAACGATGTATTTCTACCTTCTATCTAGGTGCATATTTTGCATCAAACTTGTATGTCCAAGGGGAACACAATTTAAACTATATCAAGAAACTAAGTGAGACCATCAAATATATGTTTTTATTATTGAGTGTAGTCACATTAATGGGTGCAAAAATTAGTGTTTGCAATTTCAAGGTTTAATGTAAAAAATAATGATGATGTTGCAAGTCAATCAAAAGCATTCATGACAAATTTTTAATATATTATGGAAACACGTGGTGTAATTTGGAATGCATATAATGAAGATAGATTATTCAAAAACATTCATTAAGTATTTTTTAAATTCTTATTTTAAGGGATTTTTTTTTAACATGACATTTTAAAAAAAGGTTATTTAGACATATATTTACATAGTAATATATTGCAACATCTTTTTGGGTCAAATTTGATTTTTTCAACTTTCAAATGGAATATTTTGGAAATATTTTGAAGATATTCTAAGCTGATAAATCACCAAAGGAGGTGGCCCTAACTCCTATTAACATGTTTGGACCCTATTAAAATTAGGAGGTAGAAGTTATGAAATTATTGGTGTAAATGAAAGGGGCAAGCTAAATTTACAAGGAAATTAATTATCTTGAGTATTATTATTTTTATTAAAATAAAAAATATATGGGTTAAGCTTACTATTAATTATACAATGAAGGTCATAGTATGGTTAGGCTCCAATAATCATATACATGTTTAGATTGTAATTTGAATTTTTTTGTGGGGAGTTTAATTGTGCATCACAATATTGAAATGTACGTCTTTATATTAACATTAGTTCAACATTTGACAACATAGTGACAATAGTGGCCTTAACCTTTGCACAAATGTTCCTTTGGTCCTTTTTTGTTGAAGCAAGTGCATTAATGCATCTTAAGGTTTGTCAAGTGGTATTAATGTTTATAAATCCAAATTCATTAGTCAAAAATTTGAAACTTGATGCACACTCTTTAACTCCATTGGATTAAAACTAGGCTGCACAATAACTTCAAAGTGACAGTTGATTAGGATCAAGTGACACATGTTACATGCAATTCTTGGTCACCTCAACTACATAAACAAATAAGGTTATTAATGTAGTAATTTGGAATCAAAATTAAGTCATTGTCTCATCACATCTATGACATGCACTATTCTCCTTATTATATACAATATAGATGATCGTGGGTACTATATTACAATGATGTTTTCCCAAAATCCTTGTTTTGATATCAAAATGTTTTATTGGACCTCACAACTTTGGAGGTTTACAGTTTGCAAGAAATGCATGTGTTTGAATGAAGCATGCAAATACATTAATTTTTGATACTTGAAAAAGGTTATCTAATCCATATTAAGCTCATGATTTGGACACTAATTGGTCTCCCAAACCACCCTTAGAATAATAGAAAGTAATTTTGACAATTTTTGTTAAACCTTCAAACTTTTGGAAAACACCTTTGTTTTGGAAATGTAAATGCAATAAATGTTAAGATTTGCATTGAGAACTTCCAAGTGTTTTTATTAAAGATCACTTGATTTAATCATATAAAAGAATTGGGACTCTTTGGGAATCCAAAGTAATGCAACTTGGGATCTTTGTAATCTATTCCCCTTGACTTGGAGACACCTACTTTGTATGAGAATGTGTTGAAAAATCCTTTTAACTCATGCTATGCCCTAGGCTTATTCCCAATTCGATTTTATTTGTTTTGTTCAATTCTTGGTTGCAATTGGAAGGTTAAAATCAAAAGATACACACTAATGTGATTCTTTGTCTTAAATGACTTCACTCATTCAACCATAAGTCATCACTTAGTAAAATCTATTGTCATGAATTTAAATGATGGTTATGCAAAAAACACTATAAACCTTACAAGTTTTCAAAATGTAATCTTTACAATATTGGTTTTAGAATATTAGTTTAAAATAATTTATGACTTCAAAAATGCATGAATTATAAACAATAGCATACTTTAATATATGTACAATAAAAAATTGTAACAATAGGCTACAAAACACCAAAACTTTTCAAAGTATTATTTTTTTGTTGTGGCAACAATTCACCATTTTGTTAAAAAGAAATCCCAAACAACATGGTCAATGGAATTTTTTTGAAAATTTCCAAACAATTGTCACATTTTGAAGAGGAAAGTTTTGACATTGCTAAGATTCTGGGAAGATTTAGGCAAATTTATAGTTTTTTTCTTTTGAAATTGGCATATTAAATAATAGGTTATAGTGGTTCGTCAACATATAATATGATTCCTAGATTTTGTTAACTTTTTCTATTTGTCTTGTTGCCATAAATCCTTTTGTGGCTAATCACCACTTTTGGTGCAACATGAGAAAATTGAAAGAAAAACATGGCTCCACATCAATACCCCCAAATATTTTGTTCTTTATTATATAATTAATAATATAGTTAATTAATTAAGTGTAACCCTTGTGCTTGTATGATTTTTCCATTTGGATCAATTATGGTGACCTTTATCCATCTAGGAACCTTTTGAAACCATCTATCGATTTTGCATTTAGTTTTTGAAACTTCATTATTGGAAGTACTATACTTGACAAAGCTAGAAGCTCATTAAGATGCATGGCCTCAACGATTGCATTAACATGAGCAAATGTGTTTGAATAACCAACATCCAATGGAAGATGTTGTTTTGAAAAAATCTTCTGAAACTTGAAATTTGAAGCCAAACTACAAAGGAGTCTTGTCGCTCCAACACATTAAACAAGCAAAAAAAATGATCCCCTAGCCCCAAGCAACCAACTTGAAAGTGCAAACACAACAACAAGAGCTCTTACAAGTGTAACCATGATTTAATTTTTATGTTTAAAAAAAAAAAAAACTCAAGTCAATATTGAAAGTTTTTTTATGTGTTTATGCAACAACATTTCTAATATATAATGGGGGACATTTGGATAAGTTTGAAATGAATCTAATGAATATTAAATATATTCAAAAACACTTTTGATACACTATAATGAATGTATTTGTTGTATATTATTGTTTTAAAATAATTTGAAATTATTTTAAAATGACATATTCATGAAAATAGTTCAAATACACCTTTTACATATAGTATAATGTGACATTCTTGGGAGTTATAACAATTAAAACAATTTTATCCTGGCTAACAAATTATGGATTCACTTCGAATCTTATTTTACCAAGTTAACTTGATTGGCTAATCCACACCTTTCAAAAGACTCATCCCAAGTGGGCACATGTGGCTCATGTTAAATATGTGTTTGTTTGCACCCTTAAACCCCAATGGAAACAAAACCTCGCATCAAGGTCTAAAAAATAAAGCTAACAATAAGATCAATCTTCAAAAATTTCTCTTCCTTATTATACATCAAACATTAGGATGTTGTTTACATCACCAAAACAATACAATACCCAACAAAGGAAGATCACAATAAACCTCTTTATAAACATGATTCAATTAAACCTTAATACACATTGCACTTTGAAAACAATGTTAAAAAAAAAACATAGCAAAAATGATCTAAATAATAATACTTCACAAAGTGGCAAGGGTTTGTAATGAGAACACTTGTAATAAGCAAAGTGGTTGCACGTAATTCATCAATCTCCAATCATTTAGCCATCAAATACACCGATTTTCCCAATAGTTTTTTGAATTACCTTTTGTCATCCTTGAATAAAAATCATCAATACTGTATAACAAGACATGAGGAATCCTATTATTTCTATCCAATAATGTATAAAAATGATATTGACACTTGTTTTGATAATTATTTAATTTCACTATTGAAATGAACAAGTGAGGGTTTTGCAAATGTTTGTTATTAAAGAAAATAACTACATAGAAAACTAAGTTGATGTCAACACAATAAGGAAAATCATTTTTTATATAATACACAATTTTAAATTAATTTAATTTTTAATTTTTAATTTTTTTTGCACTTGTTTGGTTGCTTAATCTTCTAATATTATGTGAAGTACATTTATTCACAAACCTTAGACATAATTTGATGCGAGGATAAATTTTATAGGGAAATTCAATTATGTTGTTGAAAATATCACATTTGTTTTTAGTTTTTATTTTTCATTTTTCATTTTTTGAAAAAGATCAATTTATTTCAAGTTGGAGATGATTCTTTTCTTTGGTATTTGTCACACATCCCTGAAATAATATGTGAAGACTTTATTTATTAGATTCATTCAAAAATATAGAGGGATTTCAGGGACACTATTATGCACGTTGGAGCGGGACTCGTGGCAGCATCATCCAGTTGTGAATGAATTTAACAGGTACATGGCATTAGCAATCTATCACAACCTCTGAGTCAGAATTCTCTCCCAGTAACCAACAAACATGGGTGCATCTGAAACAACATTGAATTTGACAAGAATCTCTGTTTACCATAATGTAAAAGTCCTGCATATGATGCGGTTCACCTGTTCCAGACCTGCACCTTATTCAGACCAGCAATGGAAGGTGAATTGCCCCTATCCCAGACGACCCAATATATCCCACAGATTTTAATTTCAAACCAAAAGCTTTGTACACAATCCAAAGAATCCAAATTTTATTAAAAATAACATTTTATTACTGTGCAAGCAACTTTAAACCTGGTTATTTGAACAGCAATCTAGGATTTTGTCGACCAAAAGCTCACAATGCTAAACCCATTCTTAGAGAAAAGTCATTTAGTTGGATGGCTATCTTGAAAATGTTCATATCACATGTAACCCTGGCTTTCTCTTGCTCCTGCAATTCCTTCACAAAAACTGTGTTTCCCATAACCATGCTGGACAGAAGAAACACAAGCAATGGATCGCCACAGAGGTCCATAATTGATTCTGAACAGTATGCAAAGAGGGAAATAAACTTGCCCTGTTCTTTGGTCAAGGATCTTGATGTATGTGCAGCACTGCAACTGCAGAAGATGACCACCGCAACTGTTAGAATAGACTAGAAATGAATAAAAACTGACTGCCACCATCCAACCCCATCCACCCCACAAACAATGCTCCTCAAAATTGCTATAAATTCCCAGATTTGGTTCACAAAACTTGTCCCCAGACTGTCAATAGCAATGGTTTATCCCTATAGCATCTATTGCAGCAAATCAGTATAATGTGCATGCAAAAAGCAAGGATTGGACCTTGCTTGCAAATTGTGGCCCATTCGACTTGAGAACTAGGCTGCATTTGAAGGTGTGGATCTATTGACAGAAAGTGTTGCTAGCCAAAAAGGCTCCAATCGCATATCTTGAATGTGGAGAGAACAAGTTTGAGGACATCAGGTGCAGCCATGCAGCCTGCCAGGGCTGCAGGCACTGTTGTTCCAGCACCCACTGCTGCAGCACTTTGACTCCACTCACTGGCCCCACCACATGAACCAAACAATCAGCTTCACAATTACCAGGGCCCTATGACTGCAAACCCATGTTTGATTTTATTAGAATCCTAATTTTTGGAGAAGAAGGCAAATTCAATTGATTTCTCCATGTCTTAAGACAACTGGGAAAACTAAAATACTACCCTAATTTTCCATCTTGTTAAATGTTTTAGAAGTTCTTTCAGTATTTCCTCCAGAAAAAAGTTACAAAGTTTTTCTGTGTTCCTGGAAGTCTACTATGTATCATGTGGCTAATGTACATCCTCTTGCACTCTTGAAACTTTACTGGATAGCATGTGAGCTGATGCTTCTCATTAGGGACCAGTAGTGACCAAAAACCTGTTTATAAGCGAAGTATTTGGTAATACAAGACCTAGTTGCCAGACAACATTTTTTTATGGGACACAAATGCAAAATTAGATCCTTGGGTGCAGAACAAACAGGAGAGTTTGGCTCACTTGATGATCAAAGGCTCATAGACTGTAATGACAACATCTGTCTTCACACCATGTAACCGAATATTTGCCAGATGAACCTGGAACAATGGAAATGCAAGGGACAACAAAATTAGCTTCTATTGATATCAGGAAAACAGGCATAACTAGAGTAAACAAACTCCAGTTTCCATGTTTATCTGTTGAAGGAAACACACTACAGAAGGGAAATGAATCTAGAGTCTTGGTAACATGCTTATCTCTTTGTCAAAGAGAACAAAATTTCTATCAAAAGTGCATCAGTCAATAGAAATTATACCCGCACAAGATTGCGAGCATCATCACCCTGTCTGGATTTTGCAATTGCCTGAGGATGCACCAGTCCAACTATCAGCCTTCCATCTTGACTTTGACACTGATGCTAAGACAAAATGAATTTTTGGTGGTCTACTGATTGGCAAGAAGCTAAGCATAACCGAGGATCATTGAAATCAGCAATATGATGCTTATAATTCTCTTCTAAATTGGCCTAGAACGTAGACACAACAAACCACACAAATAATTTTTTTGCTGCTGTTTCCAAAGGAGTCTTGAGTGTTGCACAGAGATAAACAGGGACAAGGGAGGAAGCATGATTCTTGGAGAAGAAGGTGCAAAAAAGGGTAGAGATGGGAAAAACTCACAAGGGTCCCAACTGTGACATTGACAGGAATAGATGCTTCCAAATTTGGGACATCAACAGCAGTGGTTATTGTATTCTCTGATTCCACAACCTGCTTCACCTTTTACTTTCAAATTGGTCTTCATAAAAAACAAAAATATAGACAAAACCAAAGCTACTTTGCACACTTGAAAATCTTCTAAAACTTTTGGAAAACCTGGTGCCAGATTGTACACACCCTAGATATCAAAAGTACCTTGTCCACATCTGAGAGAGAGAGAGAGAGAGAGAGAGAGATAAGGATGTGGATTTAGGAAAACCATTACCATACCAGGCTTTGCTCTGAATCTTGCTCAATGGCAAGGTCTTGCAAGAACCACCTTGAGCTCCTTTCATCCACAACCGTGTCCTTCAGCTCCAAAAGCTCCACAATTATGCTCTCATCCCGATTTGGATCTACAAATGCTTCCTGCAGAAAAAGAACCAAGGATGTTTTGCACCACCTTTAAGCATGCGCCCAAGGGCAGATAACCAGTACTTTCAATAAGCACCATTGGAAACTCAGCTGAGGTATCACCACCTTCACAGTGTTTCCAGGTTTTCCCCAGAGAAGAATAATCCATATCAGAATCACAATTCACACACCTGATTGTTTGGAACTTCCCTGACATTGCTCACGTCCTGCAACACAAGGAAATGAAGTCTCAGATTTTTTGGCATCTCTTCCTAAAGTTTCCACACTTATACTACAATCATTTAGAAAATTTGCCTGCTTCTCAAGATCTTGATTTGGTTTACCAGATCTTCACATCCCTTACACAGCTTTGTCCAGACAGAAGTTCGTGACAATCACAATGAGGGAAGAAAATAGAACATTGCACATTGGACACTAGAAAGAGAGAGAATACTAAATAAAAACACAAAGTCCATAGAAAGCTGAGCCAAGCATAAACAAAATTCGAGAAGAGCATAACACCAAAAAGATGGAGAAAACAACATAGACAAAAAGAAGAAGAAGAATAGCAGTTAGAGGATGATGGGAAGATGAAAACCTACATGGAAGTTTGCAGGGATGCAACACATGATAGCTCCACCAAACAACGGCCTCGCAGCAAACCTGTCCTCAAACACTGAGTTCCCTTGCACAGCCATAAGATCTGTTCTCTTTCTCTTCTTCGCTCTGCACTCTTGCCTTCTCGACTTCCGATCGCAACAAAGACATCCCACGATCCGAGCGAGGAGGACGACGACGACAGAGCGGAGCTCTTTCCGCTCAAGGGATTAGGGTTTCTTGCACGTACCATCTTCGTCCCGTGCCTTGCCATTTTCTGCCCAGGTCAAGCTGCCCATTTGAATTTTTTGTTTTAAATAAATAAATTTCTGCCCGGTTCCGTTAAGGAAAATTTCTAGGGGCTCTTCCCGGGCAGAATGGCCATGACATATATATAGCCATATATATATATATGGATAGAATAATGGCGATCATAAATGTTTCCAGATTTTGTTTCCCCCCCCAAATCTTTTCAATTTTTTTTCCCCAAGAATAAAAAGTTGAAGTCCCCATATTTTAGACCATAGCTTAGAGCATGTGCCAATATTTTGAATTTTTTTCTCCTTTTCTCTCTGACTTGTAGCCAAATTTGGCAAAATTCCTCTTCTAGATAGATGGCCAGTGGACCTAGCTACCCTCACAAAATTGTGGGGGCAAAAAAAAAACCCAGCTTGTAATTATATATTCTTTTATTTTTGAAATTCGCAAATATTCAAATTGGTACTGCCCGAGTTCGAAACCATTTCTAGAAAATTTAAAAAAAAATTGGACACAAAATCTGCTGATTATCCTATCAATTGGAAGGCACTGTAAAATTTTGTGGCTGGGTTACGGGCAACGGGCAGTATCCAGGAAATAAAAAAAAACTTTCATGCGGTTGTTCAGGTTTGAGAATTTAGGGTTGAGCGCTCAGGCTTCTTCTTTCGATCCCCCGCGAGCGCTGAAGTTGCGCTCGTTGCCGTGTGTGTCTCGTTGTTGTTGCATTAGTTTTTATTTGTATCGTTTGTTTCAAGCCTTCTTCCGCATCCAGGCAGCACAAGTAAATCGGAGCCCTGTTTTTTTTTTTTTTTTTTTTTCAAAGGAAAGAAACCATGGCTGCAATGCTGGATGCTTTGAAGAGTTATGTTCGGACGCCGAGTACGCAGAACCAGGCAGAGGATACCGTGCTTCTCCATGTCACGCACTCCAATCTCAAGCAACATTTCATTGAGATTCGCTTCGATCTCCATGTAAGTAATTTTTGTAAGTACACGTCTGTCTCCTCGAAGGTCTCAGTATCCAGAACCAAGAATCGATTTCTCTCTTTGCCTTTTTTTTTCCCCCTTCTCTGAGAGTGAGTGTCTGCAATGTCTCAAGTTTCATGGTTTGGTGATCATTTTGACTTGGTCGTCTTCTAGAGCAAATATGTGATGGCATCAGGTCATCAGAGCTTAGCAGCTCAATTCTTCAGATCTCTGTGTTAAAATAGGAGTGGGGGTGTTTGGTGGGTGGCCATGAAATGCAGACAACCATAGAGAGGGTGAAGGAGAAGTTGCGGGATCGCTGTGGTACACCTGTGGAGTCCATGTCCTTGCAGCTTTATGATGACACCAATACCAAAGTCTGTGACCTAATTGATGATTTCCGACCAATTGGTTATTACTCCCCTCTTGATGGGTAAGTTTTCAATGCGCACATCAGTATGAAATTTGGGTAAACTGCAAGAATCACAATCTGCAAGAAGAATGCTTTAGAGTTTTCAAAAAGCAATTCAAAGCCCTTTGGTTTCAGCAAAAGCTTTTCCCAAAGAACTGTCATTTTGCTATCTCTTTTTTTTTAGATGATGAGTTTGCAAGGAGCTGTTCCCTGCTGAAAGCAATGTTGAGGATGTTTGTGGGTTGTAGATATCGCATCCATGTGATCGATGCAGACCCAACATCTATGTCTGCAGGAGGGTGGCTTGAGGACACTTCTCTTGTTGAGAAGTACACTATTTCCGAAGATGCATATAACAAGCGGGAAGGTGGGTTTTGTTTAGTCAATTCACAAGCTAGTGCAGACTTTTGTATTGAGCAAACCCACTAATGTCTCAAGGTCCCATTGTAGAAACTTAGAAAGTTCATAGAACAGAGACCTGCCAGGCACATTCCATGATCTGCAATGATGTTGGGAACTATGTCTCTCTGTAGATACATTCAGAAAGTACAGGGAGAAACGTGTAGCCGAAGATCCAACCTGGACTTTGCAAAAGGTAACCCCTTTTGTTGTTGCAACTTCCTCTTTCCCCTTTCTTCTTTCTGTCTGACCAACTATTTGCTGTCTACCTGGTCTCCAAACATATCTTCATTTTCTTCCTTTGTTTCTGAATTGAGCTGAAACAAATATTCTTGATGTTGAATTTTACAAATCTCCTTTACATGCAAGGGTCTCTCATTATTGTGAGCTTGGCAAGGTGGTTGTGGAACACAGGAAATGGCAATTCGCAGAGGCGAGGCCTATGTCCCTCCCCAGCAGGTAAGCTTTTCTTTGTTAACCCCCCTTATTGGTGAATAATGCACTGAACCTTGACTCCATTGACTACAAGGGTAGCACTACTATTGGTCCCCAAGGTTTCTGTTACAGTACTGTAAATTTTTTGAAATCTGTGTTGTTAAATTGACCTCAAGGAAACAGATTTTTGTGGATATTCACATGTAGTCCTTTGCAGGTAACAGAGGACCACATGGCTGATATTGCATCAGGCATTGAGGTGAGGCTTACTTCAAGCAGGTGTGCAAACAGTGGTCCTTTCAGCATTCATACTTGTGCTGTTTTCTGTTCTCTAGAGCTTTGGCTGTCCCTATTGCTCCATCCTACAAGGTGATTCTATATATGTGCATTTGGTTTCTCCTTTGGTCATCCCTCGGTCATAGGATATGTGGCTTCTTATCCACAGTTCTAAGGATTGCAGGCTCAAACCCTAATACAGTACAAGAAAGTAAAAACTTCTTCGTTATGCTATAGGTAGTGGCTCATTACAGTGGTGGGCTTTGTACGGTTGTGGTCCCATGTCCCCTTACACTTTCCAGTCAGATGTGCCTCAATTCAGAGTGCAGATGTGATCTGGTGTATCTGCAAAGAAATAGACCTATGCCACTTACTAGTGGGTTCATGATTGTTGTAGTAGTATCATGTGACATGGCTTGGTGCACCTGTTTCTGAACAGGTCATGAGATTGCATACTTTGAAAAAAAATTGTGGTGGCAGGTGGGTGCTCGTTGTGAGGTAGACCCTGGTGGCAAGCGGGGTGTGGTCAAGTTTGTTGGCACAGCAGATACCCTAGCAGCAGGCTTTTGGGTGGGCGTCCAATATGATGAACCAGTTGGCAAGCATGATGGCTTGTATGTTGTTCTCTGTCTTGCCCCTTGCCCCTTGTGAAATCATTCTGGGGATATAGTGCTTCCAGGCCATGTCAAGGCAATTTGTACACGTGATCTTTGAAGTTGGTGCAAATTGGTTAGCCACAGGTTTTGAAAATGGTGTTAGAGAGATGACTTCTGCACATCTGGCTGTGTCTTGCTTGAGAGCCTTGAAAGCCATGGTTCTCAGCTTTGCCTATTGACTGACAATCTGAGCATTTATTAGCAATCTGGGATTGGCAGGGTGAAGGGCAAGCGGTACTTCACTTGTCCTCCAGGGCATGGTGCCATGCTCCGCCCGGACAAAATCAAGGTAAATTTTCTTTTCCTATCATAGTCAAAATAAAAAGGAACTCAATGCTTCTGTTCTTTGAGCTGCCAATGGATGTGACACTCCTTTTTGAACTCTTATATATTCATTCTTATTCCAAGAGAGTTGTGTGCTTCTTAAAAACATAGATTAAGTAGAGACTCCTTCCTTTTCTTTTTGCTTGCTCTCTCTTTACGTGTGTGAGTAGTTAATTGTTTGCTGCTATTCAGGTTGGTGACTACCCTGAGCGAGATCCCTTTGAAGATGAAGAGGAAGAGATTTGATTTATTATAATACGATTTGGAGTGACATGTGTGACATGGTGTTAAAAATTTATGTTGATGAAGATAACAATGGTTTTTTACTTATCATGATCATCTCTGCCTACGCTACAGTGGGCAGCAAATTGATAGAATAGGTGGGTAGTAAACATGATTCATATTCCTCATTGTGGACTCCAATATTTCAGACTCTTGTGAAATTTTGGAGTAGTCAATAGTGAGTTTTATTTTTATAGGTTCTTAGGGTTTTGTAGTTCCAAAGAGTTCATAGCTCATATTGTGAGGTTATGAAAAGAAAGATTGGTTGCTGAATCTTCAAAATGATTGTTTCAAAGGCTTCGTAATCCTAAGTGGGGAGCTTTTTGTTTTTTTTTAAAACATCATAGTCACAAGCAAATTTTCAATACCTCTTTTGCTTCAAATTCAATTGAATTCAATGGAATTTGTATTTCATTCAATTCAATTCAATTCAACTTGCATGCAATGTCATTCAATTGGCCTACCTCAAATTTTGCATCCCATTCCTTCAATTGGCAATAAATAAAAACTTCGGTACTCCATATTGATAAATCACCTTAGACTCTAGAAATTTAATGTCAATAAGTGCAATATGATTTGAGAATGCCTTGGCTTTGCACCACTTAAAATATTGGTTAATGGCCAACAAGACATTTATTGCCTAATGCAATTTTTGGAGAGAGGTCCAAACATATCCATGTCAATCCTGAAAAATAAATTAAATAAATAAATAATAGCAATGTTTTCTAGTTCCTTTTGTTTAGATCTTAAACTATCAACATGTTTTATCATTTGACATACATTACATGGCTTCACCACTATCTACATTGAATTGGTGATATCGTGCCAAACGAACCTTGTGCAAATGTCAACTAATATATTTTGTTACCCCCAAGTGTTTGATTTCTTCATGAAGATCCCAAATGATCTTCTTCCTCTCTTCCAATTTTGGTACGATTAGGTATTTATAATAAAGTTGATATTCATGCCAATAATAAATTTTAAATGGTTCCCTAACTTTGTTGAGTTTGTATGCAATACAATCAACATACACAATTTTAATCTACAACAAAACCAAACACTTTAATTGTATCCACAAGAATGTCCATCATTATTTCTCCATCATCCTCCTCATGTTTGTCGAAAAGCTCCTAACCATCAAATTCATTAGTATATGTTCTTTTAATCATCCTTTGTGTTGTCATCATTAGATCCATTTGTTCCTTCATACTTATCATCTCAAGGTAAGTTCGCTTGACCTATTGCAAATGAATCATTCTTTCATAACTATTGTGTGTATAATTCCTTTGCTCTCCTTCTTCATCATGCCCAACACTTGAGCCTCCTTCTTTGTTTGTTCCTCAAATATTTACAACATCCACAATCCTTTCCCTTTTGATGGTTGTTAACATCAAAATGAATTGATGTAAATTCTAAAAACACAAACCTTTCCATTTTGCCCCCTTCCTTGGCATTACATATGTTGTAACTTTCACATCTTGGATTTTACTACTATAATATTTTAACAGATTTGACTCATGAATGTCCAATAATTAATTTAAGTTTCTTGGTTCGATGCTTGAGTTTTTAATTTTGAACATTTCGATAATAAACAGTAAAATTATTGTAAGGTACAATTATTTCAAACTATTGGAATTACATTCATGAATTACATCAAGACATGCATAAGACTAGCAAGCATGTTGTTTGGGTTGATGAAAAATGAGCACAAATTTACTTGGAATCCTAGCATGCCAAGAAATGTTTGTCAAATTGAAAAGATGTTTAGTAGAGGCCCCAATAGTGCCTAGACCTAATTTTGCAAAACCTTTTATATTAGATGTTGATTAATCTATCAAAGGAGTTGGGACAATCTTATTTCAAAAAGAAGGTTGAATGAAAATAATCATTTTTTATGTAAACATAAATCTATTTAACATGTAAATGACGTTTCATCCTATGGAGGGTGATTGTTATGCCCTTGTGTGGAGAATTTTACATTTTCATCAATACCTACATAAAATCTTGTTTCTATTTTAGGATCCATGGACCATGAACCATTGAAATGATTGGCCACTATTATTTATGCCCATGGAAGACAAGGGTGTTGGATTGATATGTTGCAAGATTTTTTATTTAAAATTGTTCACCACCTTGGATCTCAACATATGAATGTTTGATGAGTTGAACAGAAACCTAATGGACTAGGCTGAAGATGATGAAGATTTTAGTATCATAGTACCTTGGCAGCTTTAGCATAAATTAAATTATTTTTCAATCTATAAAAATTTCAAAAAAGTTGTTAAAGGCGTAAAAGTTTGATCTCTAGTGGTCTTGAAAGGAGGATAATAAATAGAAGTCTACATCAATTTTTTCCAAATCTGGAGATGTTCCCTTATCATTACAACATGCCCAAGAAATTTTTTTTGTTGAGTTTCAACTAAACATTTAGTAGGATTTAATTTCAAGTTCACTTGCCTAAGTTTTTTCAAAACCTTACACAAGTGTCTAATCATTGCTATGTATATTAAGATCATCCACAAAGACCTTTAAATGAAATCCTCCTTCCAACTTCCAAACATTTGATCCATTGTCTTGGAAAATGCGATGGTGGCATTTTTCATGCCAAATGACATATTATTCCAATCAAACAACCTAGCTTTTATGATAACTTGTCTTTTAAAATATTTTTAGGGCCACTTTAGTTTGTTAAAACCCAAACTGTAGATCTATTGCACTTAAAAAGTTTGATTTGCCAAGTTGGTTGATCACATTGTCCATTAAAGGCATTCAATATGAATTAACTTGTGTTTGGACCATGTTGATTAGCCAATATTTGTCACAAAACCTTCAACTTTTTAATTTTTTCTTCAACAATGTCACCCTACATGTGTATTTAAAATTATTTTTATTCATATTCCCCAAAACAATTGGGGTAAAATCACCCATCACTAAACATTTACTTATCATTGAACACTTTTAATATTTTCCAAATTCCTTAACCAAATTGAGCAATTTTTGTGTCATTAGACACACAAAGTTCAAACTAAAAGGCTACAACTGTTCTTTGAATGTTATAAGTAAAGGAACAACTTATAAAACACAAGAAGAGGATGAATGATAATTTGTTTCAATTTTTTGAAAAAATAACTATAGACACCTCTTTAGTTCTAGCCCCATATCTTCCTCAATTTTTGTCCATTGTGAATAATTAAAAACTTGATGGGTGCACAAATTAAGGCTTGTCAAAACTTATTTGTATTCCATAAACAAAGATGCAATGGTCAAAGATTTTAAGCTTGAAATTTTAATATGTTTTAATTTACCCATCACTGAACATTGAATTCCCTTACACCAAACACCCCATATTTTTCTCATTCCTTCATCAAATTGAACAAATTTTACAACATTGGAAAGAATAGGTGGAGGGCTACAAATGTTTTTTGAATTTACAACCAAATGTGAGGATTGTACCTCCTTCGAATTATTAAGTGTTCACTAACTAGCTTATTTACCCTAGTGCCTCAATTTGTCATTTTTCCTTGGCTTGTTCCCAAAAAGAAAGTCTATTGTGACTTGTTTTACATGGAAGAAATCCAAGTGTCCATTGCATGTTCTCCAAAAGTACAACATCCTAATTCCCATTTATGCCATGTAAAAACACTTGAAAATTGTTATAATATGTTCCATAGTTCATGTACATGTCCTTCTTTGAGACTCAAATCCAACTTAATCTTGCTTTTGATCTCCAATCACATTATGTCATATTGTTTAAAAGGTAATTAGTGATGTACCTTTTTGATAGAAACTTGGGCAAGTTGCATCAACATTGGATAATCAAAAGATTTTTGTTCCTTTAATTTGCACATATGTGTCATTATGGTTATTTATTCCTCATTTGCCCAATGTATCCTATTTTGAAGTTCATCTTTTGCAAACATCTTATCAATATTAATCTTGTTTCCTTGGTCATGACACATAAGGTTCATGATTTGATTAGGCCTTTCTTTTTCCACCATTTGTTCCAAACCTTTATCCTATAGATCATTATGCAAAACATGAAATTATAGTTGTATGACCTTTGACTATGAAGAATCATCATCTTTTTCAATGTTGGATCCAACATTTCATTTCAAGTTTGCATCACTTTCACCACAAAAATTAATGTTTCCAAACAAGGCAACTATTTTCTATTCACATTCATCTTTCACAACAATTTGTAATTTTTCCAAATATTTTTGCAATACATCATGATTGCCATTTTCTTCCAAAACCAAAAGCATGTTCAACATGTTCAAAGGTAAAACTTGTACCTTATCACCAAGATCACTTTAAATTTGTATTAATCCATGTTCAACATCAACAGTCACTCCCACTTTAATTAAAAAATCAAGATCAACTAGCAAGTCATATTATCAATGTCTACCACGTTGAAAATCATTTTGTAGTCAATGTTTCTAATTTTCATTGATAAGTCTTCCAATCTGTTCATTGCTTAAGTAAGAATTCCAAAGATGATTTTATATTTTTCATTTATTGTCACTTGGTGCATCAAACCTAATTCATTAACCACTTATGTTGTGATGAGTAACATAGAAGCCCCAATGTCCACCAATCCTTCCACAACATGGTTATGAACCTCCATTGATAGATGCATCATTTTCCCATTCTTGGCTTTGTGAATGTAAACTTTTGGTAGGTTTGTTCCACCTATAATTTTCACCACCTTCACCATCTTGTGTTTTGCATCCCTCTTTTGTTTTGCCAACTTCACCAAAATTTCCAAATGTTCAAGTTCTCTTAAAATGGAAAACATTGTTTCAATTAAAATGAATGAATTTTTTCCTTTGATAAAATGTGATAATTTTTTTGATCTCATTGTTATTTCTTTTTTTAGTTAAATCTTCCTTCATTTCTAGTAGTGCCTTCGTCATCAACTACTCCAAATGGCATCTTCCTCCTAGGTATTCTAGTTTATGAAAACACATCAACTTTAATTCCACAAAGACTATTAAGTTTTTCCAAAGTGGCATGTTCATCATTAATTAATACCTCCAAGAAATTAATTGTTGTAGATGGACCTTTTCCATCTTTCCCAATTTTACAACATTTTTTTTTTCATATGCCTAAAACTTGTATAATAACTACATTTAACGGGTGAAAGCACACTATGCCCCCCAAAAATTGTTCTAACAAACACATAAATTATGCATTTATTATTATTTTTTTTTGTGGTACATGTGGACATCACATCTTGGATTATTTTTGTTCATTCAAATATATTGCATTAGCTTTAGACTAAAGCTAACTAAAGCTAATTTAATTTTAAAAAAAGTCCAAGAAACAGTTACAAACTTGAACATATGAAATATATTTGTGTCAAAATAAATATGTCATAGAGTATGTGACAACCCACATTTGGCTCATTTAAACCTCAAGTCACCTATTTTTGGACAAGTTACGGCTATATGGTTTATAGCTATGTAGATATAGCATGTTTTAGATGGCTTAGATCCAAAAGGATTAACTCTAGTAGTAATCACAATTCCTTGTTTAAAGAAGCTAAACAAAGATTCATTAATGGTAGTGATTTGCATTTCAACAATTGTTTCAATATGCATTCCTTCATTTGGTTGCTCCTTTAATGGTTCAAATGGTGTTTCACCCAAATCACTAAACATTTGTTCTACCTCAACCATTTGATTTATGTTTGTATAAAACTTTACCACACAATTTTTTGATTTTGGGTATGAGCTTGGTAAAAAATATCTTGCACTATTCCACATCTTGAAGCTTACCATTTACCATGTAGGAATAACTTATTAAGACAGTCATAATATTTCTACACCCTCTTTTTTGGTTCACATTTGATAACATCCAATTTTGCCTTGATGTCATCTTCGTCCACTTTACCATATGTGTACCATGGTTGTTCTCAAGACAACCCGATTAGCATGCGCATGATTAAGTTTTTAAAACCATTCCTTCACCTTACCATGTAAACTAAGTTTGGCAATATTAAAAAGCTTGGTGGCATCAAGTTCCCTCACTTCCATAAGCATTATTAATCATTCAACCTAGTCATTAACATCTTCATAATCCTTGTCCTCAAAAGATTTCATTTAGGCCCTAGGGGCTTGTCATATTTCCTATCCAAACCTACCAACATTTTTTGTTTCTTTCCCAATTCTTACCACATTAGAAGAATGATCTCCTTGTTCCATCAAAAAGCACAACAAATTCCACATTGTCCATGTTATCTAATACCCAACCTTTTTCTACATATAATTTCCAATTCATCAACCTAGATGTAACTCCAACATGTTCTACCCTGATAGTTCCCTCTCCTACTCTAAACATTTCCATTCTTAGCGTATAAAATCTAACAAAATGTTGTTCATACCTCATTCCCACTAGAATCCAAATGTCAAAAGATATATGTTATCCTCAAAAGTTGGAATTGTAAAATTAAACATAGAAGGGTCAAAAAGATTATCTACATTGTAATTGTTTTCAGCTTTGTTGTCCATCCTTTTCTTTTTTTTTCCCAATTTTTCATTCTTCCCACCTTCACAATATTTCGAGATTTATTTCATGTTCCTCCTCTTTAGATTTCATAGCCCATTGTTGGTTATCATCCACATATAAACTAAAATCAATGTCATTATGTCCTACATATACCTAGTTTAGCTTGCCATCTCCAATTTTACAAAGTTTCTAATATAATGAATGTGTTCCTTGACCAATGACTTCAACTCTAACAACCTTGTTTCCTTCTTGTCATCTATATTTAAACTTTGGTTTAATCCACCTTCAAACAAATCATTAGCCACTAGAATCCAAATATCTCCCATCCTAAAATAACCTTTAGGTTCTCATGGCTAACATGTTTTGTTCAAATCAACACATAGGGCTACCAAGATGGGAAGTAAAAACATACATTGTTTGTGTATAGGAGTACTCAATTTTAGCCATCTTGTGGTGTCATCAACCAAACAACTGCTTCCATATGAAAACTTATGTGTATTACAATCATCATAAAATCACTAGCTTGTGCAATTCTTAGATCAAAATTAACTATATTTGTGGTTGTGAAGCTTGTGATATGCATAACAACAAAACCAAAAAGAAGATCTTTTCCAAACTTGATCTCATAAAATGTTATGGTTCTCGCTTCAACATTCATGATATCACAACTTGTATGTTCATCACACCAATTGTAGTCATCTTGCAAGCTCCTTTTTGTTTCCTATGACTATGTTTCTTAATATCATTTTGTTCTCCCTCCTTGTCAAGGACACAAAGAACATAAGAACAAAGGTTAAAAGAAAGGTCTAAGTTTAACTTTCAAATAAGGAACAAGACAAGATTATGTGATTCAAAAATAAGAACACAACAACTAAGAACAACAACATGAAACGTGTAAGACAAATGTGAAAATGAATATTTATTTTGTTAACATATGCAAACATGAACATGGAAAAAATGCGACAAGGTTATGATGCAAAATCGTGCTTAAAACTGATGTTGAACAAATTGAAGGAAATGAAGGGTCCTATTTCTATTTATACCCATTTGAGGACCGACCTCAAGGAAGCTTCCAACGAAGCTTTTATGTGTGCAACAAGTAAATAAGTTTTTAAAGAACCTTCCTAATTGAGAATTGATTATGAATTAATTGAAACTTAATTTATAGTTAACTAGGATTTAACTTGAAATTGATTAGGAGTTAACTATGACTTAATTAGGAGTTAATTGGGAATTAACTCATACTTAACTATAACTTAACTTGGATTCAATTGAAAGTTAATTAAGAGTTGCTTGAAAGTGAATTAAGAATGAACTAAAAGTTAACTAAGAATTAATTGAAAGTGAATTAGAAGTGAACTAAAAATGAACTAAGAATTAATTGAAAATGAACTGGAAGTGAATTAAGAGTGAATTGAGAGTTAATTAAAACTTAAATGAAAGTGAACTAGAAGTGAATTACAACTTAATTAGAAGTTAACTAAAAGTGAACTGACATTAAACTAGGAGTTAGGTACAAGTTCATTATCAGTGATGGATGAACATTCAAATGAATGAACCCCATGGCATTGTCATCCGTGACACTCTCTTCCCACATCATTAATATCAAACCTCAATATCCATTCTTTTCAAACTTAATCCATAAAAAAAAAATTATGTTTTGATACCAAAGATAAAAGGGTTACTAAAGTCCAAAAGTTTTTCAATAACACATTCCTAAAAAAGAAATCTCAAAACATATGTTTATTGCATGGGAAAGGATTACCATGAACATTATAAACAATTCAATGTGAGCATACAACCCTAAAAATCTAGGCAATTTTATAGGCACATGTTTGGATCAAATCATTCCAAATTCCCTTTCTTGAGCTATCATGGTCTTCTATGTGGTTTCCTTTAAACATCAACTCCCACCATATAATATGTTCAAATATAATAATTGAGGTTTCCGTTTGCAATTCAACCACATACATGAAATTCCTTTATATTTTCTTTAACATCATGCATGTGTGAACACACATACCTACTTTAATATAATCCCATACCCAGAAGACAAATAGAAAATACCCCAATTTCCATCCCATTGTTAGGGAAATGTTTACAAAAAGAAGGGTTCCAAGAAAAATTCACTACAACTTGAAGGACATGAAAGGATTTCTATATGTAGTGCTACATTAACATGTTGGATCCAAGTTTATTTTCGAAGTTTCCATAAACATGGGTTTCATTTCCGATCACCCAACATTTCAGTTCCAAAAAACACAAACCAATAACTTTTTAAATATACTAAATTTGAAATAAAGAAAACCCACCAGACTAACTCATATCTAGAGATTATCATTGTTTTCACATGTAATTTACATTGAAACATCAAAGTGTTTAATCTTGCACTTTGTCCTAATTTTCCATGTAGAATAGATTAAATTGGACATACACAAAAACTTACCGTGAACATTTTCACACACCAACCCACAAAAGAAAAGAAAGATATCTTTGCTTTGACTTGCTTTGTGCAACCAACCAACACACCCCTTATCTCTCATTTTTTAAAGTCCTCATATCATTTCTCACATTCTCCTTTTCTCCACTTGCAAAACCTCACTTTCATCATTGTCAAGGGGCCACATCCTCCATCACCAACTTCATTTCCAAAAACAACAGACACACCTATCTCACACCCAAATTCCACTATAGAACAACCATTTTATAGCCTTTTTTTCCAAACAAATAAAATCTTCAATATGGCCTTAACCAAGCTTGTCAAGAAACAAAAAAACAAATGTGACTTTTCCTTTTTCTTTACATTAGAATGTCAAACTAAATAGATAAACCCTAAACCCTTGCATACCAAACACCATCAACAACATTCAAACCTCCAACACCAAAAGTTGATGTGACCTTTGATTACACTCATCATGCTTTAGACTTGAAAAACCCCTAATTTAGGGCTACAACTAATCCAATATCATATCAACAAATTCTAACAATGGTTATGCAAAGGAATTGGCCATTTGTGATAAGCTTTCAAAAAAATTCTAACCCATGGCAAATAGGCTATGTTAGCATATGTACTTGCAACAAAACATAGTTACGAGTGGCATTTTCCATGTATTCATTAAAAAATCTCATTTGGAGCAAGATTGTGATGGTGCCATGTCTTCAAATTTTTGGTCTTGATTTTTTTTTTAATTCAAAAAAATAAAACTCATGAATTTTTCTGAAGGGATTTAGAAGCTTACGATGCCATCAATGTTGAAAGGCCCACATATAATTTCAAAGCATGTTTATAGTAATAAATTTTCTTTTACATTGGGTGTCAAAATCCTTTAGATAAAAAGCCTAACTTAATTGTTAATAAATTGGAAATTATGAGTGTAATGTTGCCAAAAGAGGATGTGATTTTTCTTTGCACAAATAGCCATGGCTCATCACACATGTGTGATGCAAATTTTGTGTTGGTGTTTATTATGGCATATATTATATTAAAATAGAAATTTGACATTAATAAAATTCATAGAATTCGAAGACACAAAATCACCTTGGATTTTATAGTCAAGGTCCCTACAAATGGGCATTGGATGTCACTCAAAATAAGATTATTGTAACATTCAAATAAATTGAACACTTTAATGCCAAATGCTTTTTTTGTTTATTGAAGGCAATTTAGCACATTAAATATTTATTCTCAATGTTTTTGGCCCACATTCCAAAATTATTTATAATTTCAACATGAATTAAAAAAATAATCATTTTTCATTCATTTTGATGCACACCAATTGTTTGCTACATTTTTTGGTTTTTGCTTGCAAGTGCCTTTACAAGAATTCTTTGTTTGCCAATAGGATCCCATACGCCATTGAAATTTGAGACACAACTACTTTCATGATTATGTGAAATAGTAACAAATTTGCCAACCATCTCTAGCTTGTGAAATATATAGCTTATTTTTCATGATTTGGTTTTTTTTTTTGTAGCAATAAAAAAGAAAAACAAAGTTGTCCTTAAACAATCTATTGGGAATTTCCACAAAACATTCTCAAGTTGTTGGTTAAATCAGTATAATAAAAATGATGATCAACCATTTCCTTAGAAGAATTAGAAAAAATAACACTCAAAATCAAAATACCTCACCAAATGAATAATATTTCATTTCTTTAATTTGCATTATATATGATAAGCCTAGTTTGAAGGTGAATGAGACTTGGAGTTGCTTGCCATTACCAAATTTCAAAATTTCAACAATCCGTGCAATAATTTTTAAAATTTTGACAAATTAAAAAATAAATAAATTGCCAACTCAATTATGATATTTCGATATCTATTACAATTTGCACACCATGCCAATGGCAATGTTGTTATAATTAGTAAGAGCCAACCTAGCTTGATTATTTATATATATTATATTATATTATATTATATTTATTTATATTCCCAAATGAGCCAACCTAGCTTGATTATTATATTCAATGTGCTCAACTCTATAGAAAAATCTTATTCCAGCTGATTTCTTATGTTGCCTTGACCAGGGTGAGAACTGGTTCTTTTGATTTTGGATAATCGTTAGTCATGGGTATACATATAACCTACCCATACCCATTGGTTTCAAATTTGGTTTCAACAAGTTTCTAAACCTTAGGTCCAAATACCCCAAAACTTCACTTAGAACTTGCCTAATACATGGGTTTCAATTCCTTCAATAAGGCTTTAAATCATGGTTCGGAGCAAATCTTATTGCAACAAATTTCAAAACCTCCAATTTAGATACCTTACAACCCTAGACCTAAACCATACATGTGTCATACATGTGTTTTAGTTTCAACATGCGACCTCATGACATGGAACCAAATCCAATTTTAGCAAATTTTTGTACCTCCAATTTCGGATACCCTAAAACTTGACATCTAGAATGATGACACCCATCAATGGTTTTTTAGGATGTAGCCAAAATGATGATCAAGAATAAGAAGATTTAACCAAATTTGGCTACAAGCTAAACATGAAAATAAAAATGTTTAAACCAGTGTTGGATGGGTATGTCCATTTTAATATACCAACTATGTATGGGTATCAAAGTCTTTTTCAATTTGGACAACGGGTTAAAACATGAGTATTCAAATGTTCTTTAAATATACATATCAAGCAAGTATATATAACATCCTACATGTTTTGGGGTATCTCAAGTTTGAACATGAATAGACAACAATTAGGGCTTTGTAGATCTACTACTAAACTTGACATATTCATACCCAGAAACAAAACCAAAATTCACACAATCTGTAAAGTTTCGCAATTAGGGGCCAAGAACAGCCAGTTTCAGCATAATAGGGCATCAAACCTGTAACTGGGAATGAAAATTTCACAAAGCAAAATAGCTGGGACCCAAACTACTTTTTCCACCAATTTTGGTGGTAAATTGAGTTTCAACCTGTCTTTCCTTGTTCCTGAGCGCCTCCACTGCTGCTACATATATTTTCACTGCTCCTATCCCGTACAACAAATATAATCATGGAGGCAAGCAACAAACCAAAATATGTCCTAGATTTTCATAAAGTGATACCAATTGGTTCCAGTTTTACATACCTATGTATATACCCTACCAACACTAGTTAAAACATCCTTCTATATTTGTGGCCACCTACTTGAATCCATGCATATAAATTTGGCAATATTTACTTAAATTTTGGTGGAATTCTGGCTACTGAAAATCAAAAATCATAAAGCACTTGATTTTAGCTATTTTAATTTTAATTTTATCTTTTTGGCTATATATAGCCAGGAAAAAAAAGAAGGCTGACACCCTTCTTCCACTCTTTTCTTGTTGTTGTTGTTTCCATGCCTGCCAGCCATCATGGCTCTTATGCACCATCAACCAATCCATTTGCCAAATTTCCTTTCTTGAGCCCACCATCTCTCTCCGTATGTGCCTGCATGTGCATCAATGTTGTTTTTTCAATTTTGTGTTGTTGCTCAAGTGGCGATAGTCCATAAGTATATTTAGCCAAATTTGATAATATTCAAAATATGGAATTATAGAATCTTAAGCACCCTTTCATATCATATTGTACGCAATAGTGGCGAATTTTTGAAATTAAAAAAAATCATTTTTTTGGCGAAATTTTTCCAAAAAAAAACAAAAGGGAATTTGTGACAGAAAATTCTTTTTTGCATTTTTTTTCATAAAATGGCGAAAACCCACCACACACCCAAATAATAATAATAATAATAAATAAATAAATAAATAAAATCTGGGACTCTGTGCATAACATAACATAATTTTTCTTGGCCTTGCTACCAAGACAAGGATATTGTAGTACCTTTATTATTTTGGCAGTTTGTTGTCAAATAATTAATTAAAATTTAAATATTAACTTCGGTACTTGGTTTTTTAATTTTGCAATTTTTGGCAGTAATGGTTATTAATAAATAAATAAACAGACCGTTGTTAGAGTTATGGAACAGTCTAGTGTATATTCAGTTTTAAGTTTTGGTCCTAGCAAAATTTCAGCACAAATAACAAATAATTTTTAAAAAAGTTTGACAAAATCAATTTTTTTAAAAAATTTATGCCGAAATGGTAAAGGTACTATGGTATTGTGTTTAGATTCATTATAGAGTATAGTAACTTAAGGGATTTTTATAGGCCCCTAGGTAATAATAAAATAATAATAATAATAATAATAATAGGTCTATTTATTTTTATATGAGGATTTTTGAAAGATGATATATTTTGGCTTGTGTTGTTGAAACTTGAGATTAGTTATTATAGAGTTATAATATATGATTT
>Ga0209611_10001877_pt1 | contig 36527 bp, 17 predicted proteins | sample S1TSphgellanicum_3_FD_187693 | JGI IMG/M metagenome (GOLD analysis project Ga0209611, IMG submission 187693) | Host-associated microbial communities from peat moss isolated from Minnesota, USA - S1T2_Fc - Sphagnum magellanicum MG (SPAdes) (version 2) | ecosystem: Host-associated > Plants > Peat...
ATACCCAAGGGTTGCAAACCCTTTTACATTGTAAATTTTGAAATTTTGATATAGATTTTTTTTTTGGCGACCCAAAGTGACTCCAAATGAATATAAACCCTGCTTCCAAAACAAGAATACAATGCCATGCTCTTGCGATACATAGTGGATCTCAAAACCATTTGCGAATCATAATTCTTCGCAACACTAAAAAAGCCAAAAGACCAATAATACCATGTCACAGACATCGCTACACTCTTACGGGTAAAATCATTCCAGAACGGGTTTGCGAGATTTCGCAAACTTTTAGCGGCATTCTGAGAATCCCAAAAAGTTTGCGTTAGATCTTAAAAGCCTATCGGTTTTCGATATAAGATCTAACGCAAACTTGTTGCGATTCTCAAAATGCCACTAAAGGTTTGTGATAGATCTTATATCGGAAACCGATAGACTTTTGAGTTGATTTGCTAAGTCGTTGCGGTGATGGGTTTGTTGCAAATAGTTTTCGATGTAATAGTAATCGTAAACAGTATATAGAAGCAGTTATAATCGGAAAAGTTTTGCGATTGTGTCATATTTGGGAGTTGTGAAGGACTTGCGATTGTACGGGTGCGAATGTTTTGGTATCGCAAAAGCTTAAGATTTTGCGAGGAATTATGGTTTGCAAAGGCGGGCTTTCAGAAACTTCTTTCTTTGTTGTTTGCGATGATATGTTGATCGCAAAATAGCCCCCTGTTGTTGTAGTGTGGACCAACTAGAATTAAAAGTAAGACCAATCAAGTGGATCCTCTCACCAAATGGGTTAACCCCATCTGTAGTTGGACCTAATCTTACATTGCAAGGTTTTTCAACAAACTCTGACCACATTGCATCAATGTGCACCCAAGCTTTACTATCACCCACATGCCAAACCAAGCCATCAGTGTTCCTATTGCCACTATGCCACACCATTAAGTCAAATGTGAGACCTGGGCCCTAAACATTCATTTCAACCAAGGAATGAGAGGAAAATGTTGAAGAACTTTGTTTGGTACCTTAGCTTGGCCCACATCCTTGTATCAGGCTAAGCCACATTTTGGGCAAGCTTCCAAATCCACATACCCCCCTTAGAACAACACACACCCATTTGGACATGCATGGATAATTTTGTAGTTAAGGCCTACTTTCTTTATTAATGTTTTGGCATGATATATATTTGTAGGTAGGCAATTATCTATTGGGTGTAAATGCTTGTGAAAGAATGACAATAATTCATCCACAAACTTGTTAACCCCATGGACGATGCTAATGTTTAGTAATAACATTGTTGTAGCAAGTTCATGGAGCAAGCTCCTAGATACCATGGTTGGCATGCCTCTTGGAACCCAATGGCATCTACCCCATGGTCCTCATCATCTTCAACTAGTGTTTCCATTGCAGTTGTAATTGGTTCCTCCTTTGCATTGCCCCCAAAGGTGTCAAACATACTTGTAAAGATTGCCTCAAACTCATCCACGATTACAAACACCTTTTGCATACTACACAAATGTTAGCCATGTTATGCTCACCTGGTTGGTCTTTGATTGGCTATGATTGGTCTCTAGTTGGTTGTGGTCCCTCCATTGCGTCAAGTTGCACCAAATGTTTTAGCATTGTTTCCATGTGCACACCTTCATCCACATTCACCCCCCCCCCCCCATTCTACACCTCTTTGTGCACTTGTTGCCCATTTTTCACCAGATTCATCTATTGGGCCTAGGCTTTTCCAAGTTACTTGATATATGGGATGACACCCAAATTTGATCAATGATCAAACCCTTACAACTAATATCAACTTAGGTCTTGATGTACTATAGTAAAAGTTGCATGGGCATTTGATTTTTTGTTGGCCATACTTTGTAACCCATAACACCTCTCAAGCTCACAATTTATCATCCCTGCATTTCTATCATTCAATGTCGTCTATTGGGCCCTACGTTTCCCCAACATAATTTGCAAGACATCAAACCATTCAATACCTAATTACCTTATCATTAGACTAACAATGATTGAAACTAATAATGAGATTGAATTGGGATATTATCAACTTGGGATATTTGGGTTAAAAAATTAATAGCAAAGAAGTAAGAGGTCACCAAACACTAAACAAATATTAAGTTTAAGGCAAGGAATAGTGCCAAAGATTATGATCGTGTACACTAAAACCAAACGACATTCTACTTGAAACACAAGAATGCAGCAACATGTTATGAACCTTATAAGGTAATTAACTTATTTCACAAATATGTTAATGTGGTCTAACTTTTACTACAAGAAATCATTACCTTTTTGATTGGGAATTTTGGTCAAAAAAACCCCCCATATGGTTTTTTGCCCCCATGTCCAACTTGACCAAAGTGCCATTCTGGACAAGTCATTTTGGACCCAACTATTTTGATTGGGTCTTTTTGGTTGATTTTTTTGATCGGGTTTTTTTACTAGGTTTTTTTTAGTGAACACACCATGATAATAATATAATTGGGGAAATTATATATATATATAATTTAAAATTTATATGAAAATAGTAATTAATTAATTACTTACCCTACCCTACTCACTTGTCTAAGTTAATAAACCTAATAATTAATTAGGCCAAAAAATTATTTATTTATTTATCTACCAACTGTATGTCCTAGGCTTAGGCTAGGCCACTTAGGCTAGACCAAGCCACTTAAGCTAGGCCAAGTAGCCTAGGCTAGGTGGTCTAGTAGGCTTTGTAACCTAAGCTACCTAATTAAATCACCTAAGTAGCCAAGGTAACATACGTTGCAAGTGTGGGGACTTGAACTCTTCACCTCCACATTGAAAAGTCAAATCCTTAACCATTGCACCACCATCCCATAAGGTGATTTTTTGGACAACATATTGTAATGAACATGATTTTGGACCAACATATTGTAATCAACTTCCATGAATTTTTTATTGCACTAAATGAACTTGAAGTTTTTTACACTATTTACATAAATAGGTAGGTTATAGGTAGGTTAACCTAGGTAAGTAGGAAGTACCTATTATTAAATGCATGTACTTAGGTAACATGTAGATTATAGTTTATTAAGCCTTATAGGTTATTATTAGGTCTATATATGTTCATATTTACCTAGCCCATGTTATTTAGTAAGCTATGTAGGTACCTACTAGCCTATTAATAGATCTAGCCAAGACATACTAAGTAGGTAGCTTATCTTATTAAATAGGTTTGGGCTTAAACTACTTACCTAAAATTAGGCTAGGCTACTTACCTAGTAGCCTAGGTGGCCTAAACTACTGGCCTAGCTAGTAGCTAAGGTATGTTACCTACTTAGTAGGCCTAGGTGGCCTATGTTATTTACCTAGTAGGACTAAGGTACATACATACCTATAGTAAGCCTAGGTTAATCGGCTACCTACATGGTTAATAGATCTACCTAGTAAGCTTAGGTCACCTATGATACTTACCTAGAAGGCTTACACTACCTAATTATAGGATATTACTTAGTAGTCCTAAATTACGTCCTAAGTAACCTATTATGTAGGTCTAGGGTAAGTTACCTAGCTAGTCTACTAATTAGGTTATTACCTAACAAGTAACCTAGTAGCCTATTAATTATATTAAGCTAGATAGGTAATTTAGGCCTAGCTTAATTACTAGTTATGTTAAGTTAGGTAGGTAGCCTAAGGTTAACAAGTAAGCTAAATCATTAAATGAATATGGCTCATTTGATGAAATGTCAAATTAGAATGGTCAATTTGATTAAAACCTATACATTCAATATGACCAATTTGACTAAACCATGGCCATTTTGATGGACATTTGTCCATTTTGACCAAATCTTCAGCTTGACACTTTGTTAAAAAGATCACTTTAATCAAATGTATTAGTCAAATGGAACATTTATTTTTCATGCCTCAAACCTTTAGTCAAAATGGACATACCCTTTGGTCAATGTGAACATTTTGGTCAAGTTGGCCTTTTGAAAAGTTGTGATTTCTTGTAATGTTTGTGCATAGTTAATTCATATCGCTGCCATTGCTAACTTTTGGAAATAAACACAGACCACCACTAGCATTCAATAAACAATAGAAACCAACAAGTTTTCAAATTTCATAGAATATAATAAAAAAATATTTGGTTTTTGACATTGAGTATACATATTCCTATCATAGTTTATCATATAAAAAAACCCCACAACTTGAAGTTGCCCATATTCAATGGCACAATAGTTAATTGGATCAAAGTCAGCTTGCTTGGTCTTAGTTTGGTTGAATTAATTATTTTTGGGTCTCCATGTGGCCAAGCTCCAAATATGCATATATATAGGGATAAATCTTTAGCTTGGTGTGAGGCGACTTCCCGTCCTTCTACTCCTGGTTCTACAAGGTGACTATACTTGAAAGCACAAATGCTACCGGTGAAGGAAAAATGTAAGTGTATTTGTAGATGTTAGATTGCGTTAATAATTGAAACTAAGTAGCTTGCTTCCTATGCATCATTTACAATTAGAATTTATAGATATACTTTTCAAGCTCAAACACTACACATCCTAGAACTTTATGTCAAATTGTCATTCATTTAAACCAACGTTTAAGGACTCAACACCATGTTCAGTTTAGCTGTAGACCACTAGTCACTTGAAATATTGTTTCTAACACATGGGTTATTCAAATTCGGGTTGCCATAATTCATTAGAAAGCTAACTACAAGGCGCACCTTGCTACCAAATCTTAAGCTCTGCAACTAAACCAACAAGAAGTTATGTTATGAAACCCAAGAAGGTTTTATAAAGGTGATAAATTCAACTCGACTGCAGACCACCAATCATTTGAAATATTGTTTCTAGCACATAATTTATTCAAATTTGGCTTGCTTTAGCTCATTAGGAAGTTAACTACAAGGCGCACCATCCTACCAAATTTTAAGATCTGTAGCTAAACTAGTAAGGAGTTATACTACCAAACCCGAAAGGGTTTTACAAAGGTAGTTGGTTCAACTTGACTTCAGACGATCAATCACTTGAAATATCATTTTTAACGCATAGGTTATTCAAATCTGGCTTGCTTTAGCTCATTAGAAAGCTAACTACAAGACACACCTTGCTATCAAATCCTAAACTCTGTAGTTAAACTAGCAAAAAGTTACGTTACCAAACCCGAAAGGTTTTGTGCGATTTCATTAAAGTTCCAACCTCCCAACACTAGCATTATTCACTTCCATTCCTTCAAACCTATTACAAAATTTTCATTATACTTTCCTTCCTTTTCCCTTCTACCAAGACTAATCGTCCTTTTCCTCCTCAAGAAACTTATCGGAACAAGTATTCAAGATGAATTGAAAATTATGTCCGGGGAAAGAGAGAGCCCCCAATGATTCGAATCCGCCTTTTAAAGATAAAGAAAAGGGAAGTGAAAGTAAATCCCAAGCTTGGTGGCCAATGGAAGGTTCCATGCTTGGTGGTTAATGGAATGTTCCAAGCTTGGTGGCTAATGGAATGTTCCAAGCTTGGTGGCTAATGGAATGTTCCAAGCTTGGTGGCTAATTGAATGTTCCAAGCTTGGTAGCCAATGGAAGGTGAAGGGAGAACACCTTTTCACCTCTTCCCACTTTCCCCCCAACAAACTTTACTTAAACCTTCAATTTTTTCCTTTGACTTTATTGTTTCACTTTGCCATGGTTTTAGGTTGTTATTCACGCCTTTCTTTCTTTTTCCTTGATTTATAAGTTATGATTACGCACCTGAATGTAACAAGTCTTTCACACCTTCATTGTCGATTTGATTTTGATGGAAGATTTGACCTTTTCCTCTCCTTGAAATTATGGCGTCGCACATGGTCACATCTTACGGGTCCCAAGTTGCATAAGCGAATGAAAAACCACCTCCATAATCATTTCTAAATCTAACCCTAATGAAGCATCCTCGTGATGAAGAACCCAAACCTCGATAGATGTGTGCTTATTTTGAAGTTGAACCCCCTCGAGCCTGGTATTATTGTATTTTTTTGAATTCTCGCACCCTGGTGATTTTGTTGCAAGTCGACCCCGCTTCTAATGACAAACTCGAAATTGTTTATGAAGGTTGTTACGAAATTGAAGATACTTCTATCTTTGAATGGTCTTTAGTTCCCGGCGTTGGACACTATCATTGGTTGTGCGGTCCGATTTGTCGACTGCCTTTTAATAGTAAAGCGAACGACCTAGTTCGCACCATTCCACGCATCTTAAATTTCCTGCAATTATGAACTATCATTATGGCATAGCCCATGATTTTATATGTACTTGCATCTCCTTGTTGAATTCATTCATAATTTAAATAAATGTTTCAGTCATTATGAGACTCTTGTTGCCATTGGCACACTATCACACTATCTATTTAATCGTTTAGTTGTTTCAAATTAACCTTATGTTCATACGACTTGAAGATTGTTCTATCTCTATTGAACCTTTCATTAACATCCTTTCAATTATTTCAAGAATTTCTAACATCCTACTATTCACTAAATACTAGAACAAGACCAATGTTGTGTTGAACATCGCGAATTCTAGTGTCTACTCCTACTCCCAACCCTCTAGAGATTTCTCACCCCTAATTACGCAACAGAGTTTTTAGTACTATGGTTACTAGCTTTTGTTGAAAAAAAGAACTAACCCAACACCTTATTCACCAATAACGCATTTCAGAAAAGAAAACAATCCCTCCATGCACCAAGCGCATTCATCATTCCCTATGAAGTCGCTAAAAGCCCTTAATAACCTTACCATACTCAAATAACCCTGATAAAACTTTTAAAAATTGAGACTACCGCACATGATTGTGTGAGTGTGGCTCACACTTGGGCTAACAAGGTAATGTTGGAGTTTGGGTGGTGTTAGGAAGACACATGATATTGATGCCAATTATGTAAATATAGACCTTTAAAATCTAACTTTTTGTAGGTTTCCTACTTACACAAAACATAACTTTGTATAATACAAAAAACCTAATAGCAAATATATAACATGAGAAAAAAAAAAGGGTAGGGATGTGGACACCTTAATTGCCCCAAAAAATTTCAAAAAGGCAAAGGCATATAGTTCAAGTGTTTAGAGAAAATTCAACCAAAGTTTACTAGTTATCATCACTATGATGCATGATGTCCCTCAAAATACAAGTTGTTCTGCTTAGACCCTCACATTCACAATCACTTGAACTCTCATGGCAATACTTTGACCCAAGCCCCCCAACAATTGCATCTCATGCATTTTTATACTCCTTCAATGCTTCTTGGGACAAAAGGTGGAGATTAGTTTTGACATGTTGACCTTTAGCCTTGTGCCTCAATGTGGTGGAAGGCCTCGTCCAAACATCAAAGGTCATAAAGCCAGCTTCCTAATCTTCATAATTTGGTCAATGTGAGGCCAACACCTCGGTTTTAACCATTTGGAAAGCAAGCCAAACCATATTAGTAGATGCCAAGGCTTTCCACGCCTTGGACACATGCCTCCAACGTACCACAAAGGACCCCCAAAAACTTTTTATCTTCCTTCTCTATGCTTTTGCACAAAAACGGGTAAACTTTGGTGATGAATACATCATCTAACAAGGTAAGGATGAAGGTGCCATCGTCATGAGGGGGTGCGACATCTAGAGCAGAAATTGGGTCAACTTGAACCAACATCAAAATTACAATGATTTTGCACATTAATTTCACAGACCTCGCAAAAATGAAAAGTGCCAAAATTTTGCAAAAACCAAAAATTACAAATTGAAGATTTGGGAATGGCATGATTTTGGGATGTTGGAATTTGGTAGAACTTTTGGAATCCTAATCTAAGAATGATAAACCTGTCTATAGTTGGTCCCTAATGTGTAATGCCTAAACCCAAAAGCTTTGTCCACTCTTTCCAAATCCAAAAATATTTAATCACCACCTTCCAAAAATACCCCCACCTATTATTGTTAATGAAGAGTGGCCAACAATTCAAGGTGGTCAATTTAGCCTATCTTCAATTTAGAATCTTAGTCCAAGAATGGCAATATTCAAGGTGGTTAACTTAGCCAGGAAGACAACAAACTTTTAGTTTGCAAATTATAGCAATGTTGGTTCCACATTCTAAATCAAAATAATTACTCTTGAAATAAAATGAATTGGGTAGCTAAAAAAAATTAAGAATCACCATGCACCATTGGAGACAATTACTGAATGTTGAACACAACATTGTAGAAAGATTCTTGTCAACATACACAACTAAATAAAGAGTCACATTCATAGATCAATTTATCCCTCAAACATATACATCTCTTGATTAGTGATAAAGTAAAAGGATAATTAGTCTACCAAACACGAGTAAGGTATAAAACATATATGTAGTGCCATAATACACTAAGTGACCCATGCTTCAAGGACAATTCCACCAAACTTACATAAGGCACAATTTCTTTAGATTTCAGTAACATATAACGAAGAATGTTTACCCTCCCTCAATGACTCGTTTAAGTCTCAGTGATTTTGGTTTTTCAGACCTTGTGGTGGTTGAAGTTGTTACAAGTTGTGGCTCCTTGCCATATGGAATTACATAATTCACAAATAAAATTAGCTTTGAGCCAACCAAAATGCAATACTTTGATCAAGTTAGAGCCATACAAATAGAAGTAGTTGGGGTAGTTAATCCCATTTGCACAATCACACCAAGCCTCTAGAATATCAAAAAATGTTGTGTCACAATATTTGCAAACCTTCTATGCTATAATTCTTCAAGGCCCCCTATGTAGAATAGATGTATTTCCATTCTAATTTGCCTAGCATCTAATGCCTGGATTTCAACACATTCAACTTACTGTCCAATGTAATTTTAATTCACCCTAGTAAAAAATACAATGAATACATACTTGAAGTTAGCAAAGGTAGGGAGGAAGACTTGTTTTGTTGAGTTATTGAATTAAAGTTCAATGATTTTTCAATTAATCATTCTTTCTCTTTCTCTTTTTCTACTTTCATCATCAATTTGAAAACAAGTACCATTGGTCCAAAAGATCATCGAGTCTTAAAATTGTTGCTCATGCTTTTTTTAAAATTCTAGACAATAGTCCAGTTTGTGGTAATGAACATCTAGTGCACTTAGACTTTCAAGTCCTACCATTATGGCCAAAACCTTAGGAACACCCTAAGCCTATCTATAATATAAAATTTGGCTTGGAGAAAAAAAAACCTTGGAGTAAGGTGAGAAGCCAATAACCACAAATGGCATATGTACACCTTTGATAGAAATCCCCACAACCCTATTACAAGTTAGGGCATCCACAAACAACAATCCAAATGCTTAAATCCTAAAGTTTTGAATGTTTCCACAAACCTAAGCACATAATCAAAAAAAAAGTGCGAGAAGTTACAAAAACATAATCTTAAATTAGGGTTCAAAGTTCTTAGTAGGGATGGAAGGAGGGAGGAAAGAAGCTTTGAGAAGAACAAGAACAAGATGGAAAAAACATAATTGGGCATTGAGAAAGAAAGCAAAACATGAAGAAAATTAAATTTTTTTTTTGCATTACCTCTTTGACTACAACTTGGAGCTTGTACAAGCATTCATCTCCTTTCGAATTGTCTTCTCGCTTCACCAATTGCCCCTTTCCTCTATCGCAAAATGCTCCAATTCTTTCAAATGGCATTCATGAACCCTACAACTTGCACTTTTTCAAAGTGCAAATGATCTTTCAATTTTTATCATGGAAAAAAAAACCCTCTACCTTTGCACTCATGAAATGGATGCACTTTGCTTTTGCTCGCATGAAAGAACACCAAATTTGCCTTTGCTCCCTTGCCTTTGTTCTCTCTTGATTTCTCCAAATCACCAAAATGTTGTTAGCTAAGACAAGTAGGATGTATAAAAACATGAATGCTAGTAATAATGAACATTTAATAGGTAGCAGTGCCATGTAGTTCATCAAGCCCAAGAAGTATTTTTTATGGGGTGTACAAAGTTGAGTTCAACATTTTCCAATTTTAAACATCTAAGTTTTCATTGTACTAGATTTGGGGATGATTTAGATTAACATTTATTTTATGTTGTTTTAACCAAACCATTAGTAATTTGGTATATATATGATTGCATGTCTTGGAGTAACGAGTGATTTGTGAAATAATTTTCGCATTTGTCTTTCTCTTCAACTTAACATACATAGTCAAACCTACCATTCCTCCTTTACAGATACACTTTGACTGTTAAATCATTTATGTTAGTAAAGATAGATTAAGTTCCACCCTTCACCTTATAGGTTCTTGTAATCAATGACTTTTTAAAATGCATGTGTTTGGAACATGGTCTTAATGTTCTATCTAATTCTAGAATGCTACGACATAATTGTTGTTTTTAGATATAAATGAATTTGTATGGTCCTTGAAATTTTATGTTTCAATTTATTTAACCTTGCCTTTTGAATACAATATGTTTCTACTTACCATATTTGTTCAATCATTCCACCTTACACTTGGATTTCCAGCTTTAGCTAGCTCCATGCAAATAGAAGAATCAATGCTTAAACCATGACCTACATACAAAGTGGTGATTGAACTAAGTAGTCTAGTTTAAATCAACCATAAATGAGGTTGAATGATTGGATTCACTTTTCATGTCATTTGGTTTTGGATGTTTGTGCATGGCTTTGTGCATGGCTTATTTTGACTTATTGTTGTATAATTTAGGGGGTCAATGGTGTGACTAGTGTTTTTAGCCAAGTAGGCAATTTTAAAACCCTTATCCACATTTGTAATTAAGAATACAATTCATATTTTACAACACATTGAAGTTGAATTAGAGGTGTGATGCACAATGTGATCTCTCTAGATTATCTACTGCCCATGGTTTAATAAAATATTTTCCTTTAATAAAATTTGAAAATTCATGAATAAGAAAATCTTATCATCCATGATCATTGACAACAATGCAATGCACCAATGGTCTCTCTATGATCCATATAGGGGATAACCTTACCACACTACTAAGTAAGGTATGTGCAAGTAAAAATCATGTATCATGGTTTTTTTCCCTTCCAGATTTCAAGTTAAGGTTTTTTGGTCCTAATGTTGGCATGCAGATCTTGTAAAAAAAAAGCTAACATATTTCCTATCTATTCATATAGATTCAAAGTGGTGTGCAAAATAAGTTGCCAAGTTAGGTAATTAAATTATTTTGGTAATTATCAAATAATAATTGCAAATGTATGGTAAACAATGATTCTGCCACAACTTGAACCAAATGTCATTGATTGTTGTAATCTTCACACATAGGTTCATTCAGATGTTGATTTGGTTGTATAACATGATACATGATACATTGTTGAGCTATCATATTTTGTAGGATGGACATGAAATACATAACCTAGTGCAAGGGGGACACCCCATAAAGCAAGAACAAGACCTAACTGTGGTGAATTGAATACTTACCATAATTTTGTAATGATAATTTAGTCTAGATAGATTAGGTCGACCCTGGTTTCCCTTGGTTCTAGACATTATTTTTATAATGCACTATGTAATGAATTGAAAGGCTATTTTAGTCATTGGTAAATCTTAATATTTTATTATTATTAATTATAGTTTTTTTAATTTTTGTACATATTTAGTTTTAGTTATAAAAAATTTGTATTAGAAATCCAAAGAAATTTTAAGATATTCCCCACAACAACATATCTTCACAACCTAAATATCCACACAGTTATGAATATGTTAAAATGTTGCCATAGTTTATTGCTCAAATTGCTACCAAGAATTTTTTTTAAAAAAAATCTTGTAAAGAAAATTAACTAAAAACAAAAGGTCCAAGTTCATCGTTCCTCAATTCTAAATACTTCTAAAAATTGTTCCAATATCTCACATTCTTGCTCTATAAAACTTTTTAGGATAGACCTCTCTTACAAAAAAAAATCCAAATCTTCATTCATTTTCAACTTTTTCACCTAAAACACCATATGAACTCCACCTCAACAGTCCCATTCTTACCTACCCTATATGTATTGAACTTGCCCTATCATAATACTTACTCCCTATGCTTATTTGGTTTAATTATTATAGTATAATCTTGCCCTTCACAATGATGCTTACATTCAAGATTTATGTGATTTGGGCTTATGTGGGTGACACATGGCAAAAGGCCAAAGAAATTAGTTTGGGTAGAACCCCCATTTCTAAGATCTCAAGGATCTAAACTAACAAATCCATATTCAACAACAAAAGGCACCTTTGCAAAAAAGGTGAACCTTACTTTACCTTTCTTTTTTTCTAGAATATGGTTGTTGGTTTTAGGTATCACCTTTCATACTCAATATTGTATCCATGTTCATTGAACTACTCATTTTTCTAATTCCAATTTGTGTAATTTGGCATAGGTGATTTGGTGTTCCTAATGAACAAAAGGCAAATTGCAAGTAGCACAATAGTTTTTGGCCTACTAGGGAAAGACATGGGGCACAAATTAGAGATGGTGTTTATAAGGTGGAAGTAAAGTTCGTGTTACTGCCAGAAGCCTTTTTTCCTTTTCCTAACCATAATGACGATCCTCCACAATTGTGTTTAAACCAAGTGAAAAATTAGTTTGCATGGTGGGGGGTTGTAAACATGTGTAGAACAAAGTTTTTTTTCTCACATTTTACAAGTGTAGTAAACAAGTTTGAAGATAATTGTAGGAATGATTTCTCTTATAAAATTCCATGGAAATGTAAATAAATAGACATTTAAAGTTTCCCTTTAATTTTTAAGACTTTGATAGAAAATGGAAACCTAATGTACACTTTACACTTTCTCAGGAATAACTATATGTGGTGTTGTTGATGTGTTGTATTGACAAGTTTTGGGTGAAGGCAATGCATCATGTTCTTTTATTCATATTTCATATGCACTATGTCCATTGCATTGAAGGTTCCATATAATTAGGGTGGTGTGTGATTTGTGCAATACGAGATTTCTACAAATATTCACTAGAAGAAAATTTGGTTTTTGCAAATGGAGTATGCAATTGAAAATCAGTTGCATGCGACACATGCAACTAGATTTTGCCCTAGTTGTGTAAGACAAGTTGCAACAAACATGTGGTTGCACATGAAAATTTATATTTGACATCTATCTGCATTGTCATTATACATTTCATCCATTCATATCCTACACAAAAAGTTGCATGTGTAATTATGTGCAACTACATGTCAATCCATAATGGTGACCTTTTTTTTTATCGCACATGTCTATTTTTAAAAGCGAATTATCTAATGTCACATGTAATTTTCAGCCCTATTTCAATATTCAATATTAATTAATAAATTTAAGCTATTTAATTCGTCTAATATAATGTGAATAGGATTTTGACACATGCATCAATATAATGGTGACATGTGGCACCCAAACCTTTATTTAATCTTTTAAAAATTATTGGTGAATGAAATTAAATTTGGACCATTAAGAGTTGGGTGGACAAGATTTTGCCACATGCATGAACGAAATGATGACAGATGGCAGTTTGAACCTTATTTCATTATTCATTATTGTTAATCAAGATGCAATTTAAAATCAATAAGGTTTTGACACATGTTTAATAAATAATGGGCAAGGCAAGGCAACATGACAATTATGCATTTGCTTGTGTAGGGCTAGGTTAGTTAGGTAGGTTAAAAATAATCCAATTTTGTGTTTGAGTTTAACATTTTGGATTGAGCTTCTTTCATTTGCTTATCCCAAATTGCATTTGTGGACAAGACTAATGCATCTAGTTATATAGTGTGCACACTTGGAATGGAGGGCAAGAAATATGGGTTAAAAAAATTAGTTGCAAGTGCAACCAATGTAGTTGCAACCTACATGCAACTATGACATGGTACCTATGCCATACTAACCTAGTTTACCTATTATATATATTAATTATATTATAAGTAATAAACGTTAATAAGCAATAATACTATAATGTTATGATAATAATAATAATAATAATAATAATACTAAAAATAACTTTAATAATAATAATATAATCGTTATTAATATGAAGTTTAATCCTTATTAGGTGATTAATTATATTTTATTATTATTACATAGCCTAGGTTAGTTAGTGTAACCTACTAGCAATAAATAACTATGCAAGGAAGATTGTGGCAATGGATGACATTGCTTTGTCTTCTTAATTAGGTGGCACCCAATATTAATTGACCATCACATGGATGGCTCCAAAGCCTCTTGATCTATTGATATATTGTGGCAACATGTAGATTTGACCATTCAATTTCCTTTATGGCATTCACCATGCCATTTTGGTGCTCGCCAAGAAATTTGGCACCATTTTGGTGCTCACACAATTTTTGCCACATAAAAAAACATCGGTTATTCTTCTACTGTTAAGATCGTTTGTGTCCTAGTCATGCTTCTTTCAACTTATTCAAGCTCAAAAACCACAAACATTCAGGCATGGGCTTTCTTTTGCAACTCATGATCAATCCCTCACCTCTCATTCTGGACTTTCTAGTTTGGTTAATGGACTCTATGCATCTACTTCTAGCCTCAGTTGGATTTTACTAGTGTTGGGTGGTAACGTAGTTTGGTAGGTTAGAACTGTCAGCTCTGATTCCAATTAGTAAAAACTGAATCAAAATTGAGTCCGATTTTTGGAACCAGATCCAAAATTATGCTTTTGAAGAATTAGACCCAGAACTGGATTCCATTTATGTGTGGAACCAAAACTGGAATCGAGATTTTTGAAAAACATAAAATTGAAAAAGCAAATAGAAATGAGGGTTAATCAGAGGTTAGATATTGAACTTACGTATGAAACCAAAACTGGAATTGGGAATTTTGAAATAAAAACAAACTGGGAAAAGAACTAGAACTGTGGGTTAATTGGAGATTAACTGACAGTTAATTGTTGGTTCCAGTCTAGGCTATTAAGAACCAGGTCTGATTTTCGAAACCAGAACTAGAACCAGACATTTATTTTTTGGAAGAACCAGATTCCTTCCATTTATGCATGGAACTGGAACTGTTCTAATTTATTTTTTATAACTAGAACCGGAGGGTCTTCATAAAAGTAATGAACTACCCAACACTAGAGATCATCCAAGAGGTCCTTGAAGCACAGAGAAGCTGCCATCAACACATTCTTGGTTTACCCAGTCAAGCTATTAAGTTGCACAAAAAATCTCAGAAATACATTCTTGGCTTACCCAGTCAAGCTAGTAAGTTGCACAAAAAATCACCAAGACACATTCTTGGCTTACCCAGTCAAGCTATTAAGTTGCAAGTCTTTTGAAAAATTTCAGAACCCAGGAACCAGAGGTTCTTTTCATTCTGAACATATAAAGAAGCAGAACCAGAGGTTCTTTGATCAATAGTATATACTCATATAATATATACTCTTAAACCACAATCAAGTAGCATGAGTCAGGTGAGGTCTCCTGAGCACAGTCTCTCTCTCTCTGTGTCCCCCCAATCCCATCTTTTTCTGTGAGGGCTCTACTTTGTACTTTCTTTTGTTTTTGAGTGTGTCTTGCATTGCAAACAATTCAAGCTTAAATGTGGCTATACAAGGACAAAATACCGACCCACCGAGCAATTACCTTGCCAAGTTTAAATTACACATCAAACCACACTCATTGCTCTCAGCCAACCCTATGCTTTAACTGAACCCAAATCTCTAGTTGTTGTTGTGGTCCCAAAGCTGGATATCAGTGTCATCCCCATCATCACCACTCGGCATGTAATCCAGTGAGCTGCGCAGATTGTGATCAGCTTCATGTGCACCAAAATCACAGTTATCAAAATCCAGTTCAAACGAAGGGATTGAGGGAGAAAACTTCTGGACTTCTGAAGATGCACAGCACACAAACTCAGGATACAACCATTGATCAATAACTTGATCATCCTGAGCAGCTGCAACCAAGTTGTTCATGGAGCTCACACTAACCTCCACAGTAACATCATCATCTTGCACCACTTCACTCTCCTGATTTTCTTCTTCAAGTAGAATACCCAAATGCTCCTCAAACTCAAACTCCTCATCCCAATCCTTGGGATTGCTAAAGATTCCCAAGCTGCCAGTATTAAAAGTAGCAGTAGATGGCATCAGAATGGGGGGAATGGAGTCAAAACCAATAGATGGCACCACTGGACAAAGTAGCCCTCTCTCAACATCCTCCACCATAGAGCACCTGTGGATTCTAGGTATGTCACTCAAAGGTTGAGCATTGCTGGATGCAGGACTCTCATCCCGTGCTCCTCCTGTGGATGCAGCCAAGCACTTCGACACCTTTGCGGCATGTTCCATGTTCCCGCAACTCCTGCTGTCTGAAGACTCCAAACTGAAGGGCCGCTTGCTGCCCCGCACACTTCTGCAGCTGCCTCCTGATGTTGGTGCTGAAGCGGCAGCAGCAGCAGCAACTAGCACCTCATGGGCGTTGCAGACGAGGCTGCCTGTGTTCAAACACTCTGGACAGAGGTCACTCAGATTCTCACAAATCTTTTGCGGCAGGACTTCCAGAGATTCCGGCATCCTGTCAAACACCTTAGCACCGTCTTCTTCTTTTGCCTCTTCCCCCCCTCCTTACCAGTGTCTTCTTCCCTTTCCGCCCCGGACCCCAAACCCTATAAAACCTCTTTCCTCCTCCCTCCCTGCCCCTCTCCAAATACAAACTAAAAACTGTTTGTATTATGTGATCACCTCACAACAACCTCCCTCTTTCCTTGTTCCTACTTCCTCTCCACTCCCCCAGGATTCCCCAAATAAACAACACAAACTTTTTGGTCTGTTGCTTCTCTCCTTCACAACTTCCTCTACAATTGCTGGAAAATCATGACAGTGAATAGCAGACTACGAATGTGTTCTTCTCTTTCCTCCACAAAACACAAATCTTGCTCACAAATCTCCCTTGAGAACAACCCTGTACAACTATAATCTACAACTGTTGGGAAATCATGAAAGTTGAAAACGAAACACTCCAAATGTGCGGTTTTTTTCTCCTTCTTCCAGAAAACACAAATCTTGCTCACAAATCTCCTTCAGAACAACGCTGTACAAACTACATACAACTGCCGGAACATCATGATCATCACAGCGAAAGCAAAACTCCGCAGGCGGCTTTTTCCTCCTCCTACCACAAAACACAAAAACAAATCTTGACGAGTAGAATAATATTTTTATGAAAAAAGCAACCCCAATTCGGATATTTCAAAATTTGAACAATTTTTTTTCAAGAATGCGAAACCTTGATTCACACCTAGTGTTAAATCAGTGGTAAGTTAGTATTAATTTTTATAAGCAGCAGCACGGGCCAAGAAAGCAAAGGAGAGAGAGAGCCTCGGAGTAGGAGATGAAGAAGAAGAAAACGTTGTGGCTTGTTGGGAACATACATTTGCTCTCCTTTATATATAGGCTCCCGTTCAGGTCTCCTTGATTCGTCAGCTCCGACCGTTTGATTGTTTCAAAAGCAATAAAAATCTTGAAGAATGTGTTGCCGTTTCCCACGCAATAAGTTTTCCGTTGACAGATCTGTTTGTGAAACACTTTACATCAGTTTTCCATTCTCTCTGATGAACTGAACTTGATGGGGTTACATATTACATAGACCTGCACAGTAGGGTGGATGGACAGTCAGTCGGTTGTCGGACTTTGATGGCTTCAAGCAAATCATAATTTCATGATTTTTGGTAAAGAACTTTCAATGCACTGACACCCTAAGAAGTTTGTTTGTATGTGTTAGGTTAAGCCTGAGGGTGTTGACATTCAGAGTAATGGGCCCTGGTGAGGCGGAGCCCAGGCAGGCCCTGGCCAGAGTGAACCAATAGCCACCAATGCATCAGTTGGCTCTTTTGTACACTGGATGGGCTGTGTTTTTTCATTCAATGTCAGATAGGATTCATCACAGTCCATTTCTTTTCGCTGCTAATCACTGTACTTTTCTTTTTTTGGGTTTGTTTTTGACTGTTTTTTTTTTCTAGACCTGACCTCACACATAGCTACCCTATTCACCTTCTTACCCTTGTAAATATTGTACCAACCTTGGTGCCTTACTAATTATTCCTTATTGATATAGTTACCTTAATAACTAGTTATCTTACTGACTTAACTACTATATTAACTATCTACCTTACTAACTTAGCTACCTTGTTAACTACATATTTTATTAACTTAACTTTCGTATTGACCTAACCATTGTACTAACTACCTATCCTACTGACCTAGTTACATTACTATTTAGCAACCCTATATGCACAACCACCTTAGTCACCTATAGTAGACCAATTAGTTAACGAAACACTCCCTTACTCCTTTCTATGCTATGGGCTTTAATACTATCATTTCATATTTTTGCAAAATATGTTGCGTTTAATTTTGGGTTTCATTTTTGGTGTTTGGGCTTAATATTTTGATTTTCATAAAGTTATGATATTTAATATTATTTTAAAATAAAAAATAAAATTTGAAAGATCAAATTTAAGGAATAATGAGTATATTTATGTTACATGTAGTATGGTACATGCCTATTTCTATTTATTGATTACACCAAGTTTGGGTTTGATTAGTCTGCCAAAAAATGTTTCAAATTGAAATTTTAAAAAATGATTCATCTCACATATGTTTTCATCTTCCATTTGAAAATGATAGTTTGTCAAAATGTTATTTTACCACATACTTATGATCATCACCTCCAAAAACACCCATTTGTGATATGATAATTATCAAATTCTTCACATGGCTCACAAACTTATTCCAATCATACAGAATAACAATGTTTAATAGATATTATAAATTTCATAAATATACCATTAATTATCATGGGTCCTTTGAAATTTTCACAAACCCACCAGACCATACTACACATTTAATGGTTAATTTATTGAAAAAATTTAAGGGAAAACAATTAGACCACTAAATCCAAGAATTTCATTAACCAACTCTTTTTTTTTTCACATTTGATTACATGTGCATTTGCGACTAAAATTTACAGTCACAAATCAAGTTGAAAAAATGCCACATGGTATCTAATGGCATTTGAACCACCTTCCAAGTTGCAAAAACAATTACATTTTCATCTATTTTGGGATGACACTAAAAATGGATGATATAAATGTATTTTTCATTTTCATTTTCATCCAAATCAACATTAATTGCAAGAATAAATTGCATATGCAACTGCAAACCATTTTGTAGTTGTTTATGCAATTATTAGTTGTTTTTATCAAGTGCCATGGAGGATAGTCGTATCTAAAGTCGCAAACACATGGGTTGAAATGGATAGGATTCCTTGTAGTGTTTTAAATTATGGCTTTTATAAAAATTTATAATCATCATCATTCTTCACTTAAAATTTCATGCAAAAATATCAATTATTACTTCAATTTTGAAGTACAATTTTAATTTTTCACACTCTTTCATGATGTGTATTAATTTGTTCAAAATATACTCACCAAATATAAAATCTTTATGATTTGTTGAATTTTTTTGAAAAATGGTTTAGTCCAAGTTTCAATTTTTAAAAATCCACTTAAAACTCACAATATTATCAATAAAATTTGATGTAAAGATCTTGATGAACTTTTCAAATGCAAAAAATTAACATTTTGATTTTATTTTTTAATAATTGTATATGCTAAAACAATGCACCAAAACCAATCCATGGTAGGATTGACATCAACATATTTAGCCATGGAATTTGGATACAATCACAATAACATGTACCATAGCAAGTGTAACTTGTGTTTTCATTATTTTTTTCATTTTTTAAAGGATTTAAGAAATGTCTTCAAAATGACATAATCATGTACAATAATTATTTAAACTTCTACATAATAATATAATGTCATGACCCCAAAAAAAACTAAAATTGACCACCATAAAAATTTTGAAATTTCTAAATCATCACATTTTATAACCAATTGCCATTTGCCACATCACCTTGGCAAATATTGCCAAATTGTTTCTTAAGTAATCAAAAGCCATGATAATAAGGTCACATGGGCAGGTTTGGCTTGTGTTATCTCATTTGCACCCATCCATGCATTACATCTAATTTCATCACCAACTTGGACATAGATTATTGAATGCCAAATAAACCTACTAGCACTTCAAGCACCTATTCATCATAGTCAACCCCTTTTTTGGGGTGGCAAAATGCCCTTTCAATCATATTCAAATGTGGGTTAAAGCTTTCTGCTACATTTGACTATAGTTAGTATTGTGGGTACACCACACTTAAGTTGTCATGATTCCATGAAAGAAAATATTCTTGTCAATTCTTTGACAATACAATTAGTAACCCCTAGTACTTACATAAATACATTATTATTCTCAAAATTCAAATAATAACCATGTTAGTGGCCATGAATGTGATAAAACTGGGCATGTCCCATACATTGGAATGGAAATGCAAATTCTAATTTGTGAAAGATAAGTGGTTAAAGTGAAAAAAATATTTATACAATATGCCTCCCCTAATGCTTTGGCTATTATACATACACCTCTTTTTTCATTAATTTTGGCACTAATTTCCAAATTCATATGAGGTACCTAGAGATGTTGTTAGTTCCACACTAATGTTTGTATCTAGGATGATCCAACACATTACATTTAGTATTCAACAAAGCATTGTAACTCTCAAATCCATTAAACTTAAAGCTAGTATGTGCATAAGGCATATGCCTCCCCCTAACACACTTCAATCAATGTCACAAATTCATATATAAACATATCCTTGGATTCATTGAACTTGATTGCATTACGGATTAACTACAGCAAAGGAAATAATAGAGCAAGAAGCCCATTGAACATCACAAAGGGGGTTAAAATTTTCTTTCATCTATCATTGTAGGGGTTATCAATGACCCCATTTCATTAAAAATGTTTATATATTCACTATACCAAAAATGGAATTTTATGACTAGTCTTATATGACTACAAGTGGCATAAGCAATTAAAATTGGCATAAGGGTGAAAACACATTATCGTGACGCCTTTTGGGCACTTTCACTCAAAGAAAATTGGAAAAAAACAACTACCATTTGCAATTATTTTCTAGTTGCAAAAGACATTTGCTACTAAAAGTTTCCTTGTTGCATTAGACACTAGTTGCAAGTGTGGATGAAGTCGATGGTTAACAAATATTTCACCATTTGTATTCTATTGTATGCCATCCATATATTACCATAAAAAACAGCAACTTACATAATGACATGTGACAATTGAAATTTTTTTTTTAAAAATTATTTTAAAAATAGACAATTGATCCTCATTGTTTAATTTAAATGGTTTTAGATTGTGACACATGGCATAATACCAATATGCCATGTGGCATTTTTAAAAATTTTGGTCAAAATGAATTTTAAATCAATATTTAAATAGGTAGGTGGGAATAGGTAGGTAGGTAGGTTAGGGAGGTAGGAAAATATTTACATTTTCTTAAAGGTTTAACTTTTGGGATTAAATTTTTTAAAGGGTTAACCTCCTTTGGTTCATCTTGATTAACATGTGTTTTTTTATGTGCAAGTGTAGGACAAAACCTCTTCCTTATATAGTTCTCAAAATGGAAGTGGAAGACAAAACATATGGGATAAACATTGAAGTTACAACTAAAAAGATTATCTCATATCTTTTGTCCTCCTTTTTAATTTTGTAAATTATATAACTAAATAGATAAGTAATTAACTAATTATTTCAATAATTAAAAAAAATTCATTTAGTTATACATTATTAATTCATAATTCATAAAAAGAAAAATAAATGAGAGAAATAATAACTAATTAACCAAATTATTATATATACATTTTCATTACTAAATTTTTAATTTAAAAATAAATAACTATAATATATTCCAATTAATAATTAATATCTAAGTAATAACTAACTAACTTATTAATTATAATTTATTAAATAATACCTCATAATTTAATACATAGTTAAATAATCAAATAAATAACTGAAATATTTAAATTTTAATACTTAAATTATAAATAATTGAATAAGTAATTTTAAATTATTATTATTATTATAGTGTTATCTAATTAATAATTATTTAACTAATAATTATCTAATTAATGAATCTGTTATAAATTATTGATGAATAATTCATAAATAAATAAATGAATATAATCATTAGAAGAAATTCTTAAATCTATGACTCCTTATATGACTAATTTTGTAGTCATATTGGACATTGTATGACTACATGTTGTTGGGTATGATGGACGAGTAGCAAGGGACAAACAATCATTTAATGTTTGATGTGCCATTTTTCATTCTATAGTCATTAATGACAAGTCATAAAGGACAAGCCATATATAATGTTGAGGTGTCATATAATGAATGACTAAAATATGATTGGCAAAACACAAAACCATTTGATTATTTGAATTTATACCTAGATTATAATCATTTTTAATTAAAATTTTAAACTATTTTTAATAGGTAGGTAGGTAGGTAGGTAATAGCTTAACCTACCTAACTTTATTTACTTAACTTATGTAACTTGCCTATGTAACTACCTTAGTCTAATCTACTTACTTTAGCCTTTTAAGAATGCACATAGGTTTTAAGTATTAAGGATTGAACCCTCCACCTTCACAATGGTAAACCATGTCCCTAGGAATGGATTACAACATTAAAAGGTGTCCAATCTTGGTCAATTTTTTAATTTGACATGTTTATTTTAGATCACTACAAGACTATGAAATAGGTAGCAAGTGAGAGGATGATAGGTAGGAAATGGGTAGGTTCTAGGAAATAGAAGGTAAGTAGGTAAATAGGTAGGTTGACGAAGTATGCATGTGGGTGAAAAGGTACATACGTAAGTGGATGCGTGGGTGGGTGGCTAAGTAAATAGGTAAGTAGATGGGTCATGTGTGGGTGGGTAAGCAAGGCAATGTGTGCGTGGGAGGGTAGGTAATAGGTAGGTAGGTAGGTAGGTAGGTGGATGGGTGGGTAGGTAGGTAAGTAAGTAGGTAGGTGGGTGGGTGGGTTGGTTAGTGGGTAGGAAACTGGGTAGTAGGTAGGTAATAGGTAGGTAGGTGGGTTTGTGGGTAGGTAGGTAATAGGTAGGTTGGTGGGTAGGTAAGTGGGTAGTGGGTGGGTGTGTGGGTGGGTGGGTGGGTAGGTAAATAAATGTTAATAGGTAGGTAGGTGGGTGGTTGGGTGCATGGGAAGGTAGGTAAGGGGTGAGTGGGTGGGTAAGTAGATAAGTAAGTAAGGAGGTAAATGGGTAATAGGTAAATAGGTGGGTGGGTGGGTGCATGGGAGGGTAAGTAGGTAGGTAAGTGGATGGGTGGGTAGATAGGTAAACAAGTAGGTAATAAGTGGATAGTAAGTAGGTAATTGGGTAGGTGAGTGGGTAGTAGGTAGGCAGGTGGGTGGGTTGGTGGGTAGGTAAATGGATAGCAGGTAGGTGGATGGGTGGGTTGGTGGGTAGGTAAGTGGGTAATAGGTAGATGGGTGGCAGGTGCGTAGATAGGTGGTAAGTAGGTAAATAAGTAGGTACATAGGGAGGTGGGGGTGGGGGTAAGGTTGTTTATGTTCATATCAAATGACTTGTAGTCATTTTTTAATCATTGTAATGACAATTGGACATCCATGTCACTTTGTCATCAGTCATGGATGCCATATGTATGAAATAAAAATGATGAAAATTAACATCCCTCATCTTGTTACCACTTCATCATCTACTAGTCGCATGCCCCACTAATATATGACTATGACATTTTACACGTGATTCAAAATAATAGTTTATGATTAATGTTATACATATAATCAAAGATTTTTTGGTTGCAAAGGACAAAATTTCTTCTAGTGAATATTATTACATTAATAATTACAAATTAAATCATAATTAATTAACTAATAAGTTCTAAACAATTGATCAATAGTTCATATAGAAAGAAAGAAATAAGTAATATATTGAATAATTATGAAATATTAATTATAAATAATAAGTAAGAACTATTAGTTATCAATTAATTAAAAATAAGTGTAACTAATTAATCATTGATTAATTAATAAGTGGGTAGTAATTTATGTTAGGTATGTAAGTAACTTAAAATAAATAGGTAGGTAAACATATAAGTAGATAGGTTAGTAAGTTAGGTTAAGTAGGTAAACAAACATATATAGGTAAGTAGATAAGTATTTTTCCTAAATACAAATTAAATACAATTTTACAAATACACCAATGGAAACATACCCCCATTATACCCGTAATATAACTTAACAAAATTACACATACCTTTCAAAAGTTTCTTAATACACCTATGTATACCATTAAGGGTTATCTTGACACCCTAGAGGTGTAACTAAGTTTGGTTCCATTTACAACAATGGGACATATGGACATGATCATGGATGAAAACAATCTTAGAGTGTAGGATAAAGAAGTTGTTAATTGCAAATCTAATTGTAGCATAGTTGCAAGAATGGTCAAGGGTGCAAAATAGTTGTAAAACCAATAAGAACTAGTTACAAATGATAATTAGTTGCACATAATTACAAACGCATTGGTTGCATTTTGGGGAATTTCTTCTAGTGTTTTAGGTCTAGTATTAAAGTATATATAATATAATTGTTTCAACAGTATTGTGCATTTAATTTTGGTTGTCAATTTCAGTTTTTGAACCTTGCAATTATTACTTTTACAAAACTTATGTTATGTAATATTATTTTAATAATAACAATAAATTTCATTATCTATATTCAAGGATCCATGTGTATATGTCTCTTGATAAGATAATTGTAAAATGTTGATAGCAAAATTTCAAAAATATTAACCATTAGAAATGCAGTCACATATTCACCATCTAACCCTTGACTTAATGCTTTGGAAAATACATACCCCATTACCCCAAATGTCATTAGCCTAATACTAATCAAATTTTGGTTAAACCTTTATGATTCATCAAAGTTTGCATAAGCACATAAATGACATTATCATCACTTGATCCAACCACCACACATTTAAGGGAAAGAAGAATTTATATTTGTATCCAATTTTAGATTACATAAGCATGAAGTAACAACTAGTTATGGTTTTCAATAATATTCATTTCATTACAAGCTAGAAAGATGTATTGGGTTGTTACAAGAGTTGATCCAATGACCTCCAACATATGATATACATGTTTTGGGCCAAAACCCACCCTTGTGATTGTTGAATGCATTTTTGAATTTTCTTCTAGGTTTGAAAATTAAAACAATTCCCTACATGAGCACTCAAGCACCAAAGTGTTGGGTGCTCCAAGTTGTGGAACATCAATGGGGCAAATTGAACTTGAGCTTTTTACAATCCTCCCCAATGTCCTACAACAATGATTTCCTACTTTGGTAGGTGTAAACAACTTCATTTTTACTATGTTTACATAATATTTACTTGTGTACCACTCCTTTTTCTCTTCTCTCTCATAAATTTCTTAGTTTATTTTCAACCACCTTGTTTTTGGAAATAGTCCCACTTAAGGGGCTAACAACTTATCTTTCTATTTAATCTTAAAGCATATTTTTGCATAACTTCAAAATGTGCACTTTAATGATACTCACTTACAATCCAACCGAAGGTAATTTGGTTGGCCGTGAATATTGAAATTTAAAAGTTCACAAAAGGGTGAAAACATGAAAAAAATAGCTAGTTGCACCAAGGTTAAAGTCCTTTCCAAGGATTGCATTTTTCACATGACAATTTTCTATTGGTTTATACTACATTTTTTGCATAGTTTTTAAAACTGAATATCAAATTTGAGCCCAAATATGACATATATCCTGATAACGATTCAAAATTTTTTGCATGAAGCCTTACATTATAGTCAAATCTATAACTTTACTTTGAATCATGATTACAAATTCAAAATTATAACAATGTAAAAAAACATTCGAATATTAAAATCTAAAGATGTATATGTATTTTTATTTTTAGAATCTTTTGAACACATGGATCCCTTCTTGTGGAATATATTAAAATTCACAAAAAAAAATTAAAAAAATTTGGTGAACATTTAATAAGGGAAAAAAAAAATTATAAAAAAAAACCACCTATCCACATGCTTTTCTAGAGTGCATTAAACATATAAAAGGACTTTTAAAACATGGTGAATTTCCATGAAAATTTTGTAGTTGCAACTTTGAAAGTATAAAAACTTATTTAAAAAATATAACAATTTTTTTAACATATAGTGTTCCCATGGTGATTTTTCAAATTTTCAAAAAATGGTTTTTAAGGACTGTTTGCACATTGCTTGGCTCTTTTTTTCTTGCTTTCATTCATTCATAAGAATGTTCTTTTACATATGAGGTGTCAAGATGCTTTTAAAAGTAATGGTTAATTGTTTTAATATGCCAAAAGAACCTATAAATGAGATCAAAAGAATAATTTATGTATCCCCTAAATTTATTGAAACCATCAAATGTTATATACTCATTAAGGTTACTCAATGATGTATACTTAAATATTCCTACTTAAAATAACAAGACTCAAAAAATAGGTCAAAAATCACAAAGATTTTATGAAATGCAAAAATATTTAAAATTGAAGTTTGGGGTGGCACCTTGCTACCATAAAGTCTTCATAGAAAAAAAAACCTAGCAAAAAAACCTAAACCTAGTGATAATCCGATGTGCACAATGAAATTTCATTTGCAATGAACAAGCTACAAAATGTTCATGAATTCCAAACACATTATCACAAAAAAAACCTTAAAATGAGTGATAAACAAAACTTTTGTAACTTTAAATCTAATGACACCATCCTCCCAAAGAAAACATGATAAATCTGCAATTGATGGTGAATTTCATTCATGTGTAACAAACAATGTGTTAAAGACTTAAAAACCTAATGACATGTAAATTCCCCACATCAAAGGAACCCAACAATGAGCACAACGCGTGATGAACAATGAACATATTTATTGTTTGAATCCTAATATTTACATTGTAACAATGTCCTAAAAAGAAATTTTTGAATCCAACAACAATAACAAAACCAAGAACCCATTCTTTGTAGAAAATATATAAGATGAGCAAAATGATGAGAAAGATGAACAATAACAATGTTATAAGTAATGCATCATAATAATCAAGATATACATGATTTGATGCAAGATATACTTGTGCCAAGCTAATAAGCATAAACATTCTAATTTTAGTGCATGTTGTTAGACCTTTTGAAATCTCATTGCAAATCTAGCAAATTCAAGTACCTTGATCTTAATGCCCATACCATTTTTCAATGGCCCAACCTTATTCAATGTTAACTTCAACTCCATGAACTCACAACCCTTTCGGACTTAGGGAATGACATAGACTTAGGTTTTGGAATAAACAATTGTAAACAAGAGATTGAAGTTGGTGAAGGGCATGTAGGAAATAAGGGATTACTTTATCAAATAACAAAAATGGTTGGACTAAAATTGGTGACAATTTTACAGCCATGATGTGTGAAATGAAAACACACATCATTATTATAATGAGATTTAGCAAATCATTGATGTCGATTTATGCATATTGGAACAACAACCCATCCTTTTCAATAGGAGTTATGACATTGACATCTTTCAATAGGGTTGATATTAAGTGAAAAATGAAAAATTCCACCCATGAAATCCAAGCCTACACATGGTTAATCTTAAAGCTTGGGAAAAAATTGGTGATTTTTCACCAAGAAAAATGGAAACTATCATGCAATTAAAAAATGATTTTAAACATTTAACCTAATTTATTACATGGATAGGGTAGATAGGTCAATGTCCAAACACTTAAGCTCCTAGAAAGCAAAAAATCCTTGTATATATCTGAGTTGTCTTTGGAGTTGAAATAGATATTGTGGACCTCCACTTGGCACACACATTGTCAAGAAGATTCCTCAAAATGGACAAAACATGAAAAAGATATGAAAACCTTTGAAAATCATTTTAGTTTGGCACGATTGATAAATGATTACTTTGGTAGGGAAAGAATTTGGAGGTTAAAGTCTTTGGACTTAGCTCAATTTCCTTTAAAGTTGAAAAAGAGATTGTAAAGTTGAAGTTAGTGTGCTTATAATTTTTTAAATTGTTTAAAATGGACAAAAAAAATAAATATATAGGGTCTAAAGTAAGGAGGTTCTAACTTTTTTTTGCAAGGATTTTGCTCTTTAGACATATTCATTTTCTTCTTGCTTCTTCATTGTTGAGTTGCCTACAAAAGCTCAAAGTAATATTGTAGACCTCCACTTGGAACACCCATAGTAATGAAGATCACTAGAAAAACACAAAAAATGAACATTATATGAAGAAGTGTTTGATTGTCAACTTGTGTTTTACAATGGGTACGTCTCCCATAATTTAGTTCACTTTTGCCTATTTAAAATAGAGTATCTTCCCACTATAGTTTTGGCAATTTCCCATAGAGGTGGGTCATAAGAAATAAAATTCAAATTTCATTGGCTTCCTGTTCAAGAAGGAAAGTTTCCAGTTTCCACCTTTTGTACTTCCAAACACATTTGTATGTAAATTTCATTCCTTTTAAATTTTACTCTTATTTGAGGAACTTGTGGAATATTCACATTGGGGCTGTTGGACCTCATTTCTTTCAATATTGTAGTAATGCCGTGTGCACATTGCCCAACATAACACCATGCTGGTTTTATTTATTTATTTATTCTTTTTTTTTTCCTCATGATACTCAATGAATATTTGGTGGGTACCTGTTGGGTATTTAAAAAAATTTGAGGAAAAAAGATGGGGCATTACAGAAAATGGAATGCTCTTCATAACATTTGATGAACGGCATTCCAGTTTTTTGAAATACCCTGCTGTCATATTCTGCTTTATAATATAGCCTCAAAATACACTTTTAAAAAAATTTGCAGGGCTTTACAATCGCTTATGGTAATAACACATGCAATTAAACACGACCACACCAAACTAATAAGCCACTTATCCCCAATTGCACTCACCCTAACATGAAGAACTTGGAGAAATTCCCTAGTGCATTTGAAGACTGGCTAATGTCCATGAAATTCCTTGTGGAAGAGGACTGAGCTTATGTCTACTCATTAAGAGAGGGAGGAAAATTGTGGCTACTATGTATAGGTGTAAGATCCTTCCCTCTCTTAAGAAGTAGACATAAGAACCCTTTATGCATGTTTATTTGTGTCCGTTTAAGCGCTAGGTAAGGCTTGTGGATGAGGGCATTACTGTCTGTAATGACGGTTCTGTCACCTATTTTGATGTGAAGGAAAAAAACAAGTCCATACCCCAAAAAAATAAAAATGTAAGATGACCTTCTTTGTTACAAAGGAATCTTAAGGATTTAAGGCGCCCTCCTAATACATTGTAAAATCCCAACAAGGTCATTACTATCCTGATAATGCTGAACATGTGCTTCATGATGAAAGAAAACCTGTATATAAAAATCAAGGATGAGAACCCATCCATCATAATTACCAGGCAAATGAGAGCACAAGTAAACACAACCCAAAGACAAAACAAAAGCAAACAATCAACCAAAATAAAGTTAAAACCCTATGCAAAGAGGTTTCAAGGTCACAAAATGACAATCAATGATAACAACGAAGACTTAAGACAAAAAAATTATTGTCTGCCACAAATCAACTAGTGATGGAGGGAGGTACACTAACTATGATGCATCAATGAGAAAAAGAATCTGGACCAGGTGCAACAGCCCATTGAAAATCGTTATGGCTTGCGCATGTTGCAAAGCTATACACATGTGCTTCAAGATGGGTAAGAAGTCCAATCGACAAAGGCCAAGCTTTGACACTTTAACGATGAATCTTCAACTTCTATTTGCGCAATCCATGCATGACATGATAGTTCGAACAGGAAAGTGCCATTTGACGTTCCTAGTAGGCTAAAACATAGAGCGTCAAACTAGAAAAATAAACCCCCCCTTACTAAAAAAACCAATACTTGGTGAAAACCTCAGCAGTTCAATGGCCTTTGAGCTTAAATTGGAAAACCCTTCACACAAGTAACCTAAAAGCATTGTTACTAACTTGTAAGGACCTCCCTTCTATTTTATAATTAAGAATTCAGTATTCATTTTCCGACATGCTCCCTCACATTGTGGTCAGCAAGACACCTCTGTTTTCTTGACATGGTTTGACTTTGTAAGCATTCTAAAATAAAAATCACAACAATGGTTTTTTTTTTTTCCTTTTTCTTCAAATTTTTTATGCAGCTGCTGTGGCTGGCAATCATCCACATGAAAATTTAGCCAAATTTGGCTTTAAACTCTAGACAGGATATTGAATTAAAAGTATTTTTAATCATCATTCTATATTTTTGGCTATAAATCTGTTACAGAAATATGATTTTTTTGGGGGGGAGGGGAATCTGGCACCTTTTGGACCATATCCTCATATAAAATAATTTGTAGATGTTGAAAATAATTTGTAGATGTTGAAATTTTTTAAAATCAAAGTAAAAATAAATCATGTAGGAAACAAAGTGGGTTCATTTGATTAATAAAATTTTTTGATTCATGCATTTCCTTCAGTTTCTATACATGGGTTGCTTTAGGAACTTTGCACCCACACCACTTGATTGGACACAAAACATGAGATATTTTTAAGTGGACTATACTTAGCTAGATTGGTTACTTAGATTGGTCACAAAGATTTTGTTGAGCAGATTGAGGATTCCTTTTTGTCCCTGTGAATCCAAGAGATTGTTCTTTGGCAATTCAAAAGCCTCTAACTTACATATCTAAAAACAGATGTACAATTTGTGTGCGGCCATGCACCCATAATAAGAACAAGCGTCAGTGCCACTTGCATGTATGAATATACTACATATATCTATATGTACCTTTAATGGGAAAGAACTAGAATTAGGAATGTTATAGTCCCCTTAGAGTTATGTAACTTACATGTTTTTTCCTTACTTCCATAGATTGATGACTAGGGATTTGTTGTGCCAAAAGTGCCAAAAGTGCTCATATTTGCTATGATGCAATCTTTTTTTTTTCCCTTGGTGGGAAATCTGGGATGGAGGGCAAGGAAAATAAACTGAACATGATTACATTACTCTTGAAATTGAAGACATTACAACTTGTTTCAAACTATGACCCAATTCAATATTTAAAAGGTTAAACTGAAAAAGTGATGTCTAATTTAATGCTATGAGATTATCTCCAATTCAATAAAATTTGAATGTGTGATTGTGTTGGGTTGCACCTAGGCAAGGAGTACACATTCACTTTTACAACACTAATATTAGAATTAGCTTGAACGTTATGGTGAGAAATAGGTGATCTTGAAGCACGCCTATACAGAATATACAATAATTTGAAACTAGCTTAAAAGGCTAAATTTAGAGCTCTAGAAGGAGGTATGAGAAGCAAATGATTTGATAATTTTGAAAGATTCATTTGATTTCCTTGTGAAATATATGGTTTAGTTCCAATTTAAGTGTGATGCTAAGCATTCCAAAATCTATGCCTTCAAGTGGTTCATTTTGTATGTACGTAAAGTGGTAATTCAAATTTATTATTTCAATATCATTTCAAAAAATAAGATGAAAAAATATGCTAACATGTGTCTTTCATGTCCATGTTATATAATTTGAGATTGGCATAAATAATGATGAATTATTGGAGACCATATGAGAACATATGAGGGAACTAAAAGGTGAGGAAATATTAAATTAATAAACCTTCATATCCATTATCAATATTCTTACCTCTTTTTCACATCTTCAAATTGAAGCTTCAATTAAAATTAAAAGATTTATTTAATTATTAGCATACATTCCATAAATCTAAAGGTTTTTCCCAGCCACGGGGTTCTAGTTATGTTAAGTAATTTAAATCATTATATATAAATATAACACTAGTAATGTAATCTATTGTGAAGAATATTCAATTGAATGGTTGGTTGCATCACATGCTCTCCTGGGCAGTGTTTTCTGGTTTTCCAATGTGTTGCTGGAGCTGAAGAAGGAATCACACATAAGATGATGATTCAACCAAATTTGTATAGAAGAAGGCCTAGCTCCCTGGCAGGCAGGGCCTTCTCCAGTTTGACAATGGCAGCATCAAGCAAAGAATTAGAGGAGGCCAGGAGGAACATGCCTTCCACAGAGTAAAAAGCATGGAAGGTTTTTGTCCTTGTTTTACTTTCTAATCCTTGCAGAATTGCTTTCTGCACATGGATGTTCTTGTTTGTTGGCCTTGCCTACCAAGGCAAGGATATTGTGTTTAGATTCATTCTAGAGTATTATAGTAGCTTAAGGGATTTTTATAGGCCCCTAGGTAAGAATAGTTCTATTTTTATATGAGGATTTTTGAAAGATGATATATTTTGGCTTGTGTTGAAACTTCAGATTAGTTATAGAGTTATAATAATATCTTGAAGGATTTTGGTTTGTTTTAGAGGGATTTTTTTTTGAAGATTATATTTTTGCATGGTGAAATACTTGAGTTTCTATAACTCTTCTTTTGCCTTAAGTTACTTTTTAATGTAAATGGCAAGGCCACAGTGTGAAACACCCACTTGTTCTCAATAAAATGTCGTTCTTTAGTTTAACTTATCATGACAAGTTGCAAAAGCATCTTCCTCAAGTGGAAGCACCTTCCATATGTGGAAGGTCCCTTGACTTTCTTTATAGGAGAAAGGTCTAGTTTTAGACCCTTCCCCTAAGTAAAGCACACAAAATTTTAAACTTTTTCAAATTTAAAAATTTAAAAAAAAAATGACAGCCTAGTGGGTAACTTCCCAATTGCTGAAGTTCCTTGATAGCTTGGTGAGTAATTTCCATTTGTCGAAAGTTTCTCCTCCATGTTGGTCCATGAAACAAGCTTTCTTAATGGAGGTGAAGGACGGAAAAATATACAAAGAAAAAAAGTTGCAGTGCTTTATGTGTGTTGAAGTGCTTTCAAATACAAAGGGAACAAATGTTGCAATGCTTTATGGTTATTAAAAAAAATCTGAAACTATAATTTTTTCAAGCATCCTTTGATGTTGTTGACTACTTATAGAACTAAATATTGAACTTGGTCATTTTTTTCCAAAAAAAGCGTTCTCAAAATTTGGCAATTAGAAAACCTAGAGGAATTTAAGTTTTGTCCTTTTTGAAAACAAACCCCAATGGTGAAATCTAGTTTTTTTTTTAAAACGTTGACGATGCATGATCATTGGACCCAATGTTTGCTCAATAGATTTTTGAATTTATTGGCCATTTAATGGTGATATTATGACCCCACATAAAGCAAAACTAACATAGAGATAAGATGATATATTAAATTTAAAATTATAGGTAATCCCATACAATTACCATTCTTGTTGTAAGACTATTCCTTATATTATTAAAGAGAATTTTGGGAATTCATTGGTATTTACATCATGGATATCTCAATCTATCATATATATTTCCTTTAACATGGGGACTAGCAACCCAAATTTTTACTTTTTGAATTTTTGTTGTTCTAGACTACATTCTATAAGGTTCATTTGAGTTTTTTTTTGGAAATTTTAATAGTTGTAGCTTTGGAGAGTGTATAAACATGATAAGCATTCAAAATAAATTCAATTAACTATATAAATTTAGACAAGTTTTCATTTAATTTATATTGTCATAACTTGTCATACAAATTGAAAAACACAAGTTTGACCATGTTCATATTGATAAAAAAAGGTCAACTCTTTCAACATGACTACTAATTGTGTAGCTATAATTATAGTTGTAATTATAGTCATATTTATAGTCATGTAGTCCTAATTATGATTACAATCAAAAAAATGATAGTAACTTGATTTCAAATATGATTACATGGTTACAACTGGACATTAGTCACAAGATGTTTTTGTCATGAAAATCATGTTTTGGCATTGTGAAATTTTTTCATTTTGGTGCTATCTTTATCATGGTAGCTCATTCACATTGGTCATGAATCACTAACCTTTAAATTTTTTTGTGGAATCAAATTTTCTTACAAGAAAGTTGGGAAAAATGGGCCCTTATCCTACAAAAGTATAACTTTGACATAATTCATAAGGTTCGTTGGGTTAATTGGGATGTTGATGGGTTAAATCAAAACCCAAGTTCCAATGAGGAAGACACCATTAGAGCTCATTGGCATGGTGATGTGGATTTGGAGATAGTTCCAAGTTGACATACCTATGCATAATTATGTATTTTATTGGGATGTTTTGGGGATCACCTTAGACTAACATGGGTGACGAAGATCCTTGTGATGCAAGCATTGAGCCAAAAGGTGATTGTGCCTTAGACATACATGAAGATGCACATGTTATTTTATATTTGCAAGTAAATGAAGTTTTAGTTCGATTAATACCCAAGGAGCATGATCAAGTTGTGCATATGGTCAAATGGTTCAAATGGGAAGGTAATTCCTTTCTACAAGTGTGGATAAATGGATGAATGCAAATAGTGTTTTGCCTAGAGCAACATGAGTGCCTTGTATAACATGCTCACAAAGAGATGGATCTTTTTGAAGTTCGTTGCTTCAATTTACTCCAAACACAATATTAATGGTAGGGGATGCAATTACAAGTTCAACAATTTGTTTCATAGTGTTTAGTGTGTGATTAAATGTGAACATCATTCAATGCATTTACACCTTATCTACAACCATTGCCCATCATGAGGTTTGGGTATTAGTGGAATTTGGGCTTTGTTAGCCCACTAAATTTGATAATTCGACATAATTGATATGTTTTGGTTGTGATTGAACATTTTTTGAAGTGGGTAGAGCTGGTGCCATTGTTGGATTATAGTATAAGGAACTACCCATGCATTTTTTAACATAATGTTTAGTAGGTTTGATATTTTATCCAAAAGATTCATTAACTAAAATATGAAATTTCATGGGGAGTTCAACAATTGTGTGAAAAGACATTGATCGATCATTGTACGACTTCATGACACCAGCTTGAAGCAAATGGGTTAACTAAACACATGGTGTAGATAATGAAACCAAGTTTGTAAAAATGTGGGTTTCAAAAGAGTCATATTAGATATTGGGACTTGCAATTACCATGGTTAATTAGGTGCACATGGTTAAGAAGATAGAAAAAGTTACTTGTTCAAATTTTTGATATAAAAACATGAAAGTACAAAAACTTATGTAAGTAAAAATATGAAAAAATGGCCTTCCATTTAGTTTATGGTAAGTTGAATATAAAATTTGAAATTTTTTGATATTGTAAAATATGATAAGAATAGATTTGAACTTGATAGGGTCAATTTGGTGTTCAAATCTATTTTTACAATAGAAGTTTTAAGTATTATGATTATAACATACATAATTTGATAGTATAAAAGTATTTTTGAACATTATGAGAAAATGGAATGATTTGCAACTAGGTTTTAGAGTTGCAATGACCATTTGCAACTCATTGCAACTTAGCATATTTCTACAAACATGAATGTTATTAATCAAGTTGCACAAAGTCGCAATGGATGCAATTCACCATATGTGGAACCGTATACATTTGCAACTCATGTAACTTAACTACAATTACATGTAGGAACAACTATTGTGCAATTTTAATGGAACTAGTTTGCAACCACAATGTTAATGTCATGTTGATGTTACTTTTTGTTGATCCATCAAAATTTGACATTTGACATTATGGGGATTTTTGGGGGAAAATTATTTCTTTTTGAAATATTGATATCCACCATCCATAGGGTGCAAACAGGATAACAAAAGCCACATTTGCTTTCTTTTTAACTGCTTTTGTGATTTCTTTTTGACAATTATTCTTAGAATATTCTTGGAATATCTTCAAAAAAATTCAGAAAACTCTTTAAAAAATTTCAATTTTTTTTTCATATTATTTTATTAAGGTTCATGTTAAAATTTTGGTAAAAAATGTCATTTTCAAAAAAATTCAAATCCATTTATAAATCATTTTCCTATGTAGAGCAAATGATATAATGTTTAATGAGTGTTTTTGTTAATTTTTTATTCATTGGGTTAATTTCAAATTAGTTCACATGTTCCCATGATATATTAAAAATACAACTATACAAACAAATCTTACAATTTTAACATCAAATTAAATTATGACTTTATAACATGAAAAAACTAAACAAGCGTTACACTTGTTATGGTACATGTTATTGTGACTGCACCCGTTATGATTGTTTATTTGTATGGTTGTATATTATGACACATCGCATAGTCGAAAGTTGCCACATGACATATCAATATTTATTTATTTAATTAGCTAAATAGGTTTATACATAGGCACAGGTAGGTTAACCAAGTAGGTATAAAGATAAAAGGGTAGGTAAGTTAAAGAATAGTCCTGTAAATGTTTTTATTTTATTTTATGTTTTGTTTTTTTGGGTTAAGTTTTTTTCAGATCACCCCAAATTGACACATGTATTTTAATGTGAACACACAATAAAAACACCTTGTTTATATAGTTTGTGAGATGAAAATCATGAACAAAACATATGGGTCAAATCTTTTAGTTGCACATTAGTTACAAATTGGGTTGCAATTAGAAAAAATAAATTTGCACATTCTTTGTATTTATTTTTTATTTTGTAAATTGTACAATTTAATAGGTAAGCATTTGAAATAGTAATTTGATTTTTTTTTCAGTTTAATTCAA
>Ga0209611_10001878_pt1 | contig 36517 bp, 29 predicted proteins | sample S1TSphgellanicum_3_FD_187693 | JGI IMG/M metagenome (GOLD analysis project Ga0209611, IMG submission 187693) | Host-associated microbial communities from peat moss isolated from Minnesota, USA - S1T2_Fc - Sphagnum magellanicum MG (SPAdes) (version 2) | ecosystem: Host-associated > Plants > Peat...
TTTTCAGGTGCAAATTTGGCCAAAAAAATGGCAATAAAAAAAATCACGAAGCTGCATGTAGGCAGTAGTATGCACCTTACTACACATACTGAGTAGGCCAATCACGTGGCTGCCCGAAAAAGAAATTAAAAAAATATAAATATATAAGTGAAACGAAAAATGGATCAAGGGATGATGGGGAGGTTAATGACGGAAAAAAGGACGGATGGATGAAAGGACTGACAGACGGACGAACAGACAGACAGAAAGAAAGAAAGAAAGAAAGACGGATGGACGGACGGACATACGTAGAGCTCTTTCATCCCATGGCTATTCAACCCTCCTTCAACGCTATTGCTGCGGAATCCAAAGCTCTGCCAGAAAAGCAGAATTCTGCTATATTTAGTTACTTTCCTAAAAGAACCGGCGAAGAACCACCGGTTGTGGTCCTTTGAACACACACACACACACACACACACTCTCTCTCTCTCCCACTATTCGTATCGTTCGGAGTCAGGGGAAGTTACTTTGAACACACACACACTTTCTTTCTCTCTCCCACTGTTCGTATCATTCGGAGTCAGGGGAAGGAACTTCCTTCCTTTACATTATATAATAATAGTCTTTAGCAAAAACAACTTTGGGTTTGGAAATGGTAGTGTGTGTACCATCTATGGCACTATACACAATTGGTAATCCACACCATTATTTGAATTCCAACATCACTTCTTGCATCTTTTGTCGCACGGGCCATGTTATAAGACTTTTGAACACGATGTTCATAGCTTTAACAACTTCACAAAGAACAAGTCCAACTATGGATTTGCCAATTGCAAATTATTCATTACATGTCAATAGGTTTGAACCATGAGAGAGTTTGTAAATAACATAAGCAACTTTAACTTCTACTGGGATCACAAACCAATACTTCATATATATTTTTGTAATTAATGGTCTCAATTTGTTTACGATGTTGAATAACATCTCCTTCAACATTTTGAAGTTTTGAATCCATTGTTGGTCATCAGATTCAGTTAGTAAAAACATAGAGAACTAGGTGGTATTGGGTGGTTTAACCCAATAACTGAGATTTGATCCAAGTGCAAACATGGTACTTAGCAACTACAAATTGTGCAAAACAAAAGTTGTGATGAAAGATTACACATTGGTGTTGTCATCAATGAGATTAGAATGTAAAAATTCCCATATATCTCCACCATGCAGAAAAGTTTCAATGAGGATGATAACTATCCCCATTATGACTACCTAATCCTCACTGTCCATGTTGATTTCTCATGATGACAAAACCTGTAATACATTAATAAATGAAAACAACAAGGCACAACACAAAAATCTACACTCTTCATAAATTTTGACAATATGTACAAATGTAATATCAAATCATGTGCCAACATCTTGATTACAAGAACTCTCCAAAATTTAGCCCCAAAAACCTCAAGAAACAACACAAGAAGAAAAAACAAAATAGGGTAGTAGAGGAATTCAATGTTTTAAAAAAGAAGTAGTTGGTTGTAATTACAACAACGGTGGCATGAAGGGATGAAGATTATGCAAAAGAAAGTCAAAATGCTTGTCGATGGTGAAGATAAGAAAGAAAGTCAAAACCCAGTTGCAAATTCTCTAAACAAATCTACAAACAAGAAAGTTGTAAACCACCATTACAAGTTCTACAATATAAAAAACAAGAAATGTGAACAAAAAAAAAAAAAAACATGTTCGGAGGAACTCACTTTCGATGTTGTTGAAGAGAAGTCATTGCAAGATTTGATAGCTCATGCCATTGGAGAAGTGAAGCTTTGAAAGAAAGATTGACATAAAACTGTAAAAGGTGATGTTGTGAAGGAAAGGAGAACAAACATTGCTTAAGAAGTGAGCTTCGAAAGAAAGACCTACACAAAATTGTAGAAGGCAAAGTTGTGAAGGAGAGGAAAGTGAATGTTGTTAAAGAAATGAAGTTTCGAAAAAAAACGTGCATAAAACTTCATGAGGCAAAGTCATGAAGGAGAAGAAAACAAACATCACTAGAAGAATGAAGCTCCGAAAGAAAGACCTACACAAAACTATAGAGGATGAAGTTGTGAAAGAGAGGAAAATGAACATTGTTGGAGAAATGAAGCTCCAAAAAAAAGATCGACACAAAATTGCAAAAGGTGAAACTATGAAGGAGAGGAAAACACAACTACAAAAGTTTGAAGGCGACAACGACAATAATGGAAAAGCTTCATAACATCATTAAAAAAGGTGTGACCACTACTTTGTTGAAAGCTAACCTTTTCTTTAACATCATAGGTGGATAATCTAAAGATAAAAAGATAGGAGGTGGGTAAAAAGTGGACATTAGCTAACTTTTGGTAATAGTTGGCATTTTTCTAAATGTTAGGGAAAAAATGGAAAAAAAGGCTTCCTCCAAATGTGCCCCCCCCCTTGAGCTAGTAGGGCAAAAGCCAAAATTTCTAAATGGAAATTTATTTTATTTTATTTTAAATGTGTAATTAGCAAGCCCCTTGGTTTATTAAATCCAATTAAATTATTTATTTTTCATCAATTTTGAGATGTTGCTCAAGTGGTGATCATCCATAAGATGATTTAGCTAGATTTGGTGATAAGAAAATATGAAAGTAAATAAAAATCTAGTATCCTTTTATATTTTTGGTTTCTTGTTGGAACTTAAGATATAATGTGGCAATTAAAAAAATATTATTTTCAAAATTTGGACACTGAAAAAACACTAAAATTTCTCCAATTTGAAAAAACAATTTGCCAAAAGAAAAAAAAAAACGCTGCCTTGGAATGATTTAACCTGCCCATGTGCGAGGTGAGCCCGTTCGAAGGAGCCCTTATGAGCGGATCGTAGAGTTCTTCTGTAATCCGAGATCTGTGCCCAAGGCCGGTAGGTCGAGGGAACAGGTCGAAAATCACAGAACGACCTGTACTCAGGTCCTTTTTCAAAGTACTGCAGAGCTGGGATTTTTTCACTTTTTAGAAATAGTGACAGGCTGGCTGGTATCTTCCGCTGGTACCTTCGACCGCAGAAGATCCCCCTTGCTGAAAACAGGTTTCAGCAGGCAGCTAAGGGAGCTGAAACTACAAAGGAAAAATTCCAGGGAGTGCTTTACGTACGCGGATAAGGGCTCCTTCGTACAGGTCCCAAGGTTCGCCACCAAGGTTCCCTAAAACCCCACCCTTCGAGAACAAGAGAGGAGGGTTTTTAGGGTTTAGGATTTTCTGCACATCGCGGAAATGTGCGAAGAAAAAGAATCACAATTGCAAGTGTTGCAGTTATGTGGTGTGATGGTTGGCACTGCCAATGGAGTCGTGGACTTTGCGACCACTTCAACAGCAACTTGGATGGCAGCGGTATGGACTGGAAAAGATGGCGAACAGTGGTCAGCAAGTCCCATGCATTTGGAGGATCCAAAAACTGACTGCAAGAATTTCCAATCCAAGAAGTGGAGTTCTTGTCTCTTCTTCTTCTTCTTCTTCGTCATCCTTATTTAGTTTCATTCATTTGGGTACGAAGACTATAAAAACAAGAAGAAGAGGAGGAGGAAGAACAGATTGTCGAGTCTTGAGAGGAGGAGATGGTGTTGCGCATGCTCATGTGAACAACAACAAAGAAGTAGTAACACCAGGTACTTAATTTTTTTTTCCTTTTTTTTTTTTTTTTTTTTTGTTTTCATGGCTCTTGGAGAACCCTACGACAGAGGGTTTAGGGTTTAGAGTTCTCCCATCCAGAAGTTTTTCATGTCAAGAAACGTGTATGGGACCATTGTCTTTTTGTTTTCATGGCTCTTGGAGAACCCCACGAGAGAGGGTTTATGGTTTAGGGTTCCCCCATCCAGAAGTTTTTCATGTCAAGAGAACATGGATGGGACCATTGTCTTTTTGTCTGCATGTCTCTTGGAGAACCCACCAGAGAGGGTTTAGGGTTTAGAGTTCCCCCATCCAGATGTTTTTCATGTCAAGAAAACATGTATGGGACCAGAACCCTGTATTCACTCAGTCAGCTATTGAGTACTCATTTGAATCCATTGTTATCATCTTGAGAGTGGATGGCTGAAACATAGTCATGAGAATGATGCTGACATTGCCAAAATTGATTTTTTTTGAAAGTGGTTTCGGATCAGGAGCTGCAAGAGTCTCTAGCAAATTTGGTGAAAAGGTCGGCCAAGTTTTCCAGCTCTCCAGAAACTTCATTACGGAATGGATGTTGGGTGAAGCTCATCTGTGGAGCAAGCTTTGAGGTGCATAATTCCCATTAGAAAAAAAGTTCAAATCCGAAATTCCTGCCACCCTTGAGACTTTTGTTTTTTAGAAGGAATATGTGAGATTCATTGCAAAATGGTTGTTTAGGGCTACTGATAAAGGATAAAAGGAAAATGGACCTGTTGATGGAGGGACTAACATTTTAGACACTCTTGTTTTTTGGTGCTGCAAATGGTGTTGTGGGGTGGCAAATGTTGTTTAAGGGTTTTGTTTTTCAGTGACTTGAATTTTGTAAAGAAATTGGTTTTGAACTGAAAGGAAATGGTGTTTGGGAGATGCAGGATTTAGCGGATATTCGAAATTTGTCTCTTGTGTACACATTTGCAGGAGGTAACAGTGATACAACCAGGCTTCCAAATATTTTCATCTTATGTTTTTCTCTTAATCTGAAGTCAAAACTCAATCTGCATTGAGGTTTAGCTAGTCCATTTTGCTGTTTGCTGTTTTTGTAGTTTGTCTTTGTGCCAACAAGCCCTGAGGACTTAGAGGTTCTGTCATACTCTGTGTTATCTTTTTTCCTGTGATTTGACAAGTCAGTGTTCATCAAAGGAAGTGCTTGTACGAAAGCTTAGCAGGATCCATGTTTCCTGGTGCAGTGGATTGCATAGATTGTGCTGCAGATTCTGCAGTGGTGACTGCAGTAATGGAGGGTGTTTCTACAGCCTGTTCTCTAGCTCTTGAGCTTCATCCTGCTGCGAGCATTGTAATACGAAGACCATGGATAATGGTCAGCATCAATGATGATGAGGACCCGCATTTTAGAAAAGCTGGTGGGTGCGAAAGGCTTTTATAGAACTTCAACTCTTTTGTACTTCTTTGAGATGACTTGGATAGGTTTCTTTGATTAGACTTGAGCTGATGGGCCACCTTTTGCTTTCTGCTGTTTTTTGCTTATTTTCTTTGAAATTGGTGGATAAGCAACTTGGTGCTGAAACTTTTGAATGACTTATTGAGTGATTGCCTTTCTTGTTGTGGGCTTTATGAACATGATGTTGAAACCCTGTGTTCAATCTGGTTGCATTCTTGATACTGATGTATCAATCAGGTCCATGCAGAATTTGACTCTGCATTCTGCCCGGATGATTGCCCACGTCCATGTGAGCGGGTGTGCCCAGCCTCAGCTATTGTGTTTGACAGAACCATGATTGACCATAGTAGGGTTTTTAGCACAATTTCACACCAGGAAAACTCAATCAAATCTTCTGAAGACCATTCAGTATGTGCTCTAATTCACGAGAACTTGGGACTAATAATCAGATGCTGCAGTAAATTTGTGTTGTAAAAGTTTCTCTTTATTGTCTTTGAGTGGATACTCAGCGCATTAGACTTTTTAGGTTTAGGAGTGCATTGTGGTGTCATTATTTGTGTAAGAGAACATTTGTTCACCTTCCCACATCATAAATATCTGTAGAATTATTGCCATATTCTGTTGGGCACAGCTAAAATTTTGTAAAACAATTTCTGCCTGAAGGTCTTACTTAGTAAGCTGATCATCTGAGGATTGTCTGGAGGACTGATGCAACTTTTTGCAGGGAGGAGTAATAACTGAACGCTGTTATGGGTGTGGTCGATGCCTCCCTGTATGCCCTCTTGGCCTTATTAGTAAGTACCTCAGCTTTTGTTTTGTTATCCATTCTCAGAGCATCCCCAATGTTGCTCAGTATGTGACTGCACAATAAATCTGGATGAAGAAAAGTCAAAATATTCCAATTTGGCTCATCAAAATGATTTTGGCCAAGCATGTTTGCACAATTTGCTGAGGATGGTAAAAGGCACAGCCAAGCCTAACACCTGCCAGAGAAGAGTGTGATAAATATGACCTAACTGCTACTCCCTGTTTCTGATTGGCCAGTCATAATGATTGCTCCATGTAGTTTGCTATTAGTAGTCTCCCACCTGTTTGTGCAGTCTCAGTTTCAATTTTATGGGCAGGGTTGGAGAAAAGTAAATAACTAAACTTGGATGTGAGAAATATTTTTGCAGGGTCACATACTGAGCACTGCTGGGGATGCTCTCAGTGTTGGTGTCCCTCTTGGTGGTTAGATTATCTTGATTGCTAGTTGGCTGGTTCTTGCTATTTGAAGAGATGGTTAACTTTTGTGGGTAGGTGCTTAGGTGCAGGTAAGCAAGTTTTACTGTGTAGTTCATCAATAGCAACCACCTTGAAGAGACAGTTGAGACTTAACTGGCCAGTTGTGCAGGCCTAATCAGGTTTAGTGTGCTTCACACAGGTGTAATTTCTGGTCCCTCATCTGTGAGATGACACTTTGCTTGATGGATTTTTTTTGAAGGAGCTAGAACTTATGTAAGAGATTTGAAGACAGTAGCAGAGCTATTACGAAGCAATAATGTTGATGCAATTGAGATACATACAGGATCTGGGTAAGGTAATCTCCGCTTGTAACTCATGCTATGGATTGACTTTGCAAGTTTGCTCACCGGACGTTTAGCTTTCTCATGGATTGTTCTTTTGCTTTTTTCTTTTCACAATGTACTGTCTCTTTTCTGGTTTCTCTTCCTACATGATTCAGACCTCTTTTCCTCTAGGATGTGGTTTGGGAGTGGCTTATTTCCACTTAAGTGAAATGGGTGGCTAACTGTACTATAAACAATGTTGGAGACTGATTCATTTGAACCTGAAACCCTAAACCCTCTGGAGCTAACAATCAAATCATGCATCACAGGCTTTATGTTTGATGAATGATTGGATGGACTCCTAAACTGTAGAAAACTTCATGAAGAGGACTGAACTGGTAACCACTGCATTTTATGAGCTGGGTTTTCAGCAGATATCTATATGTTGCAGGGAAAAATAGGATGGAGGCAATAGTGGAGGTTGCTCTTGAAATTTTTGGCCTATTACATCCATTGCTTTTAAAATACAAGAGTGTGTGCACAGTAATTAATCAGAAACTTTAGTGAAGGAATTTGAGAAACATTGACAATACAGATGATATTGCAGGATAACCTTTTGTTTTTTGTGTCTGGTAATGAGTATGGAGAAAATGTGATTGTTCATTAAATGGAGTTGGGAAACAGTGCAGACACTTGAGAAGCTTCGAGAAGTTGGTGACAGCTTTGGCACCATCACTGAGTTCTCTGAAGGTTATTGCTGTGAGTCTTTTCTGTTGCCTCAATATTTTGGATGTAATTTCAAGTTTATCCAGCTTTTTATCCAGGGATTTAATCACAGTTGGGATCATAAGGTATCACAATTTGGGTGGGTTGAGCCAGGTGAGTGTGCCAGATTTGGGAGAATCCATGATTCCAACATTGACAGAAATGCATTCTGTATTGCTACCGTCTCTACAAAGTTTGAACCTTTGGCAGGTTGGTCTGCTACCTTTGTCTTATGATTTTGTTATCTGTGGACTGTGAAATTTAGCTCTTTATCATATTGTCTTACATGCATCAAGAGGTTTGAGGCTGAGTAGTTGGTTTATGAAGCTGGATGGACGACCCATGAGTGGGGATGTCGGAGCTGGTGCCACCCGGGCATCAGTTGCTCTTGCTTCTCGTTTGGTGACATCTCCTGACTGCCCACCAGGTATGCTAGATGTGCCCCAAAGAACTGCAAATGAATTTTTTTTTCTTAAGACATTGTACCTGACAACCATGCCCTGTACTACTATAACATTATCATACTTTGCAGTGTTCACATTGTCATATTTTGTAGATCATTTCTTCCAAGTTCTTTACTTTTGTTCTGTGGCCTATTGACAGAAGTTCTACCAACAACATCGGAAATGCTTGAAATTTTCTGTGCAGGATTTCTTCAATTAGCAGGTGGAACAAATGCTCACACAGTGCATGCATTGAAAAAGGAGGGGTTATTTCAATCTCCTAATAAACCAGGCAGGGATGCAGCAATTGCTGGAGTTGCTTATGGTGGTTATGCTCGCAAGGTACACCCTTAAGTCATTGGGTCTTTCTAAGGAAAATGCTAAGTTTCCTATGTGTTTACCAGTGTTGGTCTGGTATATAGCAGTGATGGGCAGTTCTTTACTTTTATTAAGAGCCTCTGATTCCAGTTCTAAGAAATAAATTAGAATAGTTTTGGTTCCACAAATAAATGGAACTGGGAATCTGGGTCCAGTTCTTCAAATTCTTTTTTCTGGTTCTAGTTTTTAAAATCAGACCTGGTTCCAGGTAACCTGGCTTGGAACCAGCATTTAGCCTCTGGTTAGCCCCTGGTTCTAGTCTTTTTTCCCCCCAAAGGTCTTGGTTCTGGTTCCACACATAAATAGAACTGGCAATCTGCTTCTGGTTATGGTTCTTCAAAAACATAAATTCCAGTTCTGGTTCCAAAAGTCAGATCCTACTGGGTAATTGCTCAACATTGCAATATAGGCTTGTGTCTGGTATCAACAATGGTATCAAGGACCCTAACAGGCTGGTATGACCTGAGACAATACTAGCCTTGTACCAGCCTTGTACAGACCTCAGGTAATACAGCCTTGTATGGACCTCGGGTAGTACCAGCCTTGTACCAGTTTTATACCAGTTTCAAATACCAGAGATATACCTGCCTGATACCAGCCAAAAATCACTCTTGGACCCAATATTAGGACCAGGCTGGTTTGGAAGGTCTGAAACAGACCCAAATACCAGGATCAGAAAGTTTCAGAAAGTACCCAATACTTGGACCAGGCTGGTGTGAAAATTTCAGAAAGTATTTAATACCAGGACCAGGCTAGTAGGTCCAAAAGTTGATACCAGACCAACACTGGCCTTTTGTCTTCTTCCTTTCTCTTGAATCATAAGTAGCCTTGTTGTGTATTCTTACTTGCCATAACCTGTTGACATTGCTGGCACTGTATCTGATGTGAATTGTGTAAGTTCAATTGCTAAATGCACTTTTTCTTTTTGCTTTGCTTCGATGTGGGATATCTGGTACTGATGGTGTATTTCTTTCCATCTCCTATTGAAGGTTTTTAAGTGCCTATTCATAAAAGGAAAGCAGTGCACCCAGCAAGTTCTTTCAGGAATGTTGCTAAATTCTCTTGGGGGAACTTTGTGAGGTATGGAAACAGATTGTGGCAAAGTATCTTGAGAAGATGGAGGAGGAAACTGTAACGCAGGAGTCCATTGAATCAATTACCAGGTTGGGGAACAAGTCTATGAAGCAACTGGAGCACTACCCTTCCTTGTTACTGGGTGCCTTACAAGAAGCTATTGCCTTGGTAGCTGGAGTAAAGGAGGGGCAATGCTCCTAGTGTATGGTCTCCTTTGTATGTGGGTTTGGAAGTTGAAGATTTTTTTCGGTTTAGAAGTTTTTGTTGCCCCGTGTGTTGTTCCCAATAGTTTTCTTGGTGGCATTCCCAATTTGTCTCCATGTTTTTGCTGAATTGTTTTGTAGAGCCTGTCCAATAGCCCAATATAAACCCCTGTCTAGCAGAAAGGAAACTTTGAGATCCAAATCAGTGCAGTTTCATAAACAGATGATGTGCTTGAACTCCTTATCCAACAAGGAATGTGTAGGGTAAGGACTAAAAGACCAAGAATGAGGCTGTTCTGGAAATGCAGGCCCCACATGATGAGGAGGGAGTTGATCACGGGACCCAAATTCCCAGGACAGCCCTATTTGAGGTCCTTAGTCCTTACCCAATGTAAAGAATTGGTATAGTTTTTCTTTCATAAATGGGATGGCAATTAAATGGTTGCAATTCATTTGAGATGAGAGGAGGAGCCCAGGGTTTAGGGTTCAGGGTTTAGTGCAAGGTACCATCTTCTTTTGAGGCAGAAATTTTCACAGAGCAGAATGTGCACTTGGCAAATACATTATCAAAATTCCACTCTTTCTTTCTGATGTGATAAACGGGCTAAATCCTTTAGACCAGAGTCAACCAACAGCCACTAGCATACCATGAGGGATAGATGATTCGGTGGAAAGGAATCATGTAGTAAGTAGGGTTTATGGTTTTGGTCTCAAGGAGCTTTTGATTTCTTTGATGTTTTGATTTCTCTTCTCTAGAGTATGTGCTTCTGTTGAAATCATAACCTAAATCCTAAATGCACCCAAAATCACATTCCACTTCCACAACCCTCAATGATTTTAATTTTTTTGAATATTTGTTTTGATTTTAATTTCTAAAATTTTATATTTAAATTTCAAATTTCAAATGTTGCATCATTGGTTAGCATCCCAGGAGAGATTTAGCATGGCGACAGGTATTAAAAAAAATTAAAAAAAACTGTGACCAAACTAAAAGCTGAGTCCAAATGTGGTGAATTGTTTTTTTTTTTTAAATTAAATTTTTTTTCTCTCACAATTTAAAGATTTTTTTAAAAAAGAGACAAAATGGGAATATTGTGATAAGAATATTCCATTTTAATTTAAAAAATTCTTTTTGGCGAAATTAATTTCGCCAAAAAAAGAAAAGAGGAAAAAAACACGCTGGGTAACTCCCAACCACCCCTTGTCACACGGGCCTTTTTCCCTTCAATTGGAGCTTGACGTGGCCTCTTTCTTTGTGTCCATGCCAGCCTTGTTGGCACATTTGTAGCCAATCACCGCGACTCAGCCCAGCTGTCCTATTCACACTTTTCGTAGGTAAGTCAGTTGGTCGCCCAGTTTCTAAGCTTCTGAAATTATCTACCAATTTTCGTAGATTTCCGGAAAGTAGCCGACCAACAAGAAATGCTGCAGGAAAGGGAGGAAAGGGCAAAATCAAACTCGGGAGTCCGCACTCGCCTGATCTACGACAGTGATAGATTTCAGGAAATCAGTTCACCCACAGTAACTGATCTAGGAAAGGCAGCAAAGCGCATCGCGCTCACTCGCCTGATCTACGCGCGGGTTAGATTTCAGGAAATCCGCTCACCCACATGAAATGTACGAGGAAAGTGAGCAAAGCGCAGGCGGACTAGGCATCATCGCACTCACTCGCCTGATCCATGCCTGTGGTAGATTTCAGGAAAGCAGCTAACGCACGGAAAAAGGCTCTTCTAGAAAAGGGAAGAAAGCGCAAAGCGGAATATACGCGCACTCATTCGCCTGATCTACGCCTGTAGTAGATTTCAGGAAGCAGCTGACGCACAGGAAAATACACAATGAAAGGAAGGAAAGCGCATGTAGACTCCGGCGGCACACATTCGCAAAGATTGCGAAGGTGCTGTTGCATTCCTGTTCCTCATCATGCATTCTTGCTGACAGCTTCCTCTGTAGCTGATGATCTTTCGGCTGAATGTGTGCGGTTCTATTGGTTACAGAAGCGATTGGATCGGAGAAGGAGAAGGAGAAGGAGAAAGGAGGAGAAGTTGTTGGGGGCAAGGATCCGTGAACTAGGGTTTCAGAAATGCTGAGGCGAGTGGGGAAAAAGATATGGCCGGAGGCGCATCATCAGGCGTCGTTGTTGGTGGCAACCCGATCCCTGTCGTCGTCGTCGTTGGGGAGTGAAGGCTCTTCCTATCCTGTAGTAGACCACACGTATGATGCCGTTGTGGTGGGAGCTGGAGGAGCAGGGCTGCGGGCAGCCATCGGTTTGTCGGAGGGTGGATTCAGTACCGCTTGTATCACCAAGCTCTTCCCCACTCGTTCGCACACCGTCGCTGCACAGGTTAGCTTGCTTGCTGTGAGTTTTGCTTACGTTTCTGATTTGCACTTGTTGTTGTTGTTGGTTTCCTTTTTCCACCTCTGGTTGCACAGGGATCTGGTTGTTTGATCCGAAGCTGTGGGAGGATTTTTTTTTTTTTTTTCCAGGGTGGAATCAATGCGGCTTTGGGGAATATGTCAGAGGATGATTGGAGATGGCACATGTATGATACGGTTAAGGGCAGTGACTGGCTAGGTATGGCTTTTGTCTCCGTCAGTTTCACGCCAAGTAGTGGATACTGAGTTTGGTCTCATTTGGGGTCAGTGTGACTTGCGTGACTGATGGCCTGTCTGTCTGTCTCTCTGTTCATGCAGGTGATCAAGATGCAATTCAGTATATGTGCAGAGAGGCACCGAAGGCAGTGATTGAACTTGAGAATTATGGCCTGCCATTTTCTCGGACTGATGAGGGCAAGATCTACCAGCGTGCTTTTGGTGGCCAGAGTCTCAACTTTGGGAAAGGCAAGTCTTGTCCTGCTTTTGTTGTTCTCAACACTGGCATGTAGTAATTTGGTAATTCGTTTGTAGTGGCAGAGAAGAATAAGAAGCTGGTGTTGTTTATTATGAGTATAATTCTTCAGGAGGAATCTGTCTCTGAAAAAAACCTGTGAGTTTTGTATACAAGTGATTGGCCTGAGAGTTCCGACCGAAGCTTGCTTACAACATGAACTAGGGAATTATCTATGGGTGTGCAGGAGGGCAAGCATATCGATGTGCATGTGCAGCAGACAGAACAGGACATGCTATGCTTCACACTTTGTATGGGCAAGCCATGAAGCACAACACACAGTTTTTCGTGGAGTATTTAGCACTTGACCTTATCATGGATAATGAGGGTAATGTGTCTTATATTTGTTTCTTGCCTGTTCGAATTTTAACCACATGATTATGCTAATTCAGTGTCAAAGAAAAACCATTCAACTTTTGTTTTGCTGGAGTTTAAGCTAACTGGGGGGTCTTAAGCTTCTATGACCTCTGAAAGTCAGCTTTGTCAGAGTGTATGTATCACATTGGAAGTATGGCTTGCCTTCACTGCAGGTGCATGCAGAGGAGTGATTGCTCTAAATATGGAAGATGGCACCCTTCATCGGTTCCGTGCATGTTCTACAATATTGGCAACTGGGGTAAACTAATGTCCTCGTACTTTCTCTCCTGATAAAGCTATGAAGTTGCATGCCTTACTTAAGCCTGAATTTGGGTGTATGGATCTCCCAGGTATTTGGGTGGTTCAATAAAGAAATCACTATGCATGCATGTGATAATGAAAAATCACATTGTTGGAGTGACTAGAATGCTGAAACACACAATGTTGGGGCAGGGATATGGGAGAGCATACTTTTCTGCAACTTCAGCGCACACTTGCACTGGTGATGGCAATGCTATGGTTGCCCGGGCTGGATTGCCTTTACAGGTATGCATAAATGATAATTTGTGTTTGTGAAATTTTCATGACACTGGTGCTAATGAATATGCCCCTTTAATCTCACTATCTCTTTGTGGAAGCTATGTGCTTATCTTTTTTTTCAACATTCTATGAGGAGCATGTGATATGTACCTTGCTAAATGCTCTATTGATCTGTCTGACTTCATAAATTAGTACTTCTATTGTCTTCTGAATGCAATTGGTGTGGATGGGAGTGTTAGGATCTGGAGTTTGTGCAGTTTCATCCTACTGGAATTTATGGGGCTGGATGCCTAATCACAGAGGGTAAATTCCTCCACTACTCTGGCTTCATTCTAGTAGCTCCATGGTGGATAATGTTTGAAGAATGCTGGAGTTCATAATGAGCAAATTCATTACCATGGGGTTCTAATTAAATGCTCTGTCTTCAGGATCAAGAGGGGAAGGAGGAATATTGCGTAACAGTGAGGGGGAGAGGTTTATGGAGAGATATGCCCCAACAGCCAAGGATCTGGCCTCGCGTGATGTTGTTTCCCGATCCATGACCATGGAGATTCGTGAAGGTCGTGGAGTTGGTAAGATTCTTTCACAAGTCAAGATCTGTAAGTATGTGGTGGATCTCACATCAACATTGCCTGTAACAGTGAGTGAACAATTTACTGAGGCAGTCTTTGGGAATTTCAGGGCCAATGAAAGACCACATTTACCTGCATCTGAATCACTTGCCACCTGAAGTCTTGAAGGAGCGGTTGCCTGGAATTTCTGAGACAGCTGCAATCTTTGCTGGTGTGGATGTCACCAAGGAGCCCATTCCAGTGTTACCAACAGTGCACTACAACATGGGTGGGATCCCAACCACCTACCATGGAGAGGTATGCATGGACAAAATTTTCCAAGTGACATGCACATGACCTGCAGTCTGCACATGCACACCCCTAGCTTTGGCAGTTGTTTGTCTTCTGTATATATATCTGCAAAGCCTTGAAAGCATTTTGAAAGTTTCTTTGAAGTCTGAACAGGTAAGCAGCTTTGATTATGTAATTTGGTTCTGCCAGCTTTCATCCATACATTAAACATCGATAAGCGATAGGGTGTGCCCTCCAATCCTGCAATCACTTGGTTGGCAAGTACTGGCAATTGGACATGGATTAGTTGGCAAGTACTGGCACAAAGATAGGACTACCTTTTGAGTTTGAGATCTCTGTGCATGCATAGTTGCTCCCTAATTGCTGACTCTTTCTACCTCATGGATCAGGTGGTGACTAAGAAGGGTGATAATCCTGATCACCTCATCCCAGGTCTGATGGCTGCTGGTGAGGCAGCATGTGCATCAGTTCATGGGGCCAACCGACTAGGGGCAAATTCATTGCTTGACATTGTAGTCTTTGGGCGTGCTTGTGCTAATCGGGTGGCTGAGCTTTACAAGCCAGGTGTGCACCTTTCAGCCCCAAAAGGTTGAAGTTGCTTGCGTGTTTTGTATCTGTACATGTTGATGCAGTGACCAATCAGGGAAATCATGAATAGGGCAGGACAAGTAATTTGCTGCAACTCTTTAGTAAACAGTGTTGATGGCCTGGGCCATGTGGTGTTTACACAGGTCAGAGCCAGCCTGAGCTGCCAAAGGATGCAGGTGAAAAAACTATAGCTTGGTTAGACAAGCTACGGTATTCCAATGGTGATGTTTCAACTGCCACCATTCGCAACAACATGCAGCGTGCCATGCAGAATCATGCTGCTGTGTTTCGCACTGCAGAGACCCTGGAAGAAGGTAGGCGGAGTTGGACACTTCATACTTGTGTTCTTGGACTGAGCTATTTTTACATTTAAACATGGCATGCATATTTGATGTGTTACATGGTAGTGAGATGCTTCAGAGTTGAAATTTCTTGGAAGATCATTGAGCAGCCTCATCTTGACTGTGAACAGGATCCAAGTTGATCGATGAGATAGTTGACAGCTTCGAGCATGTCAAGTTAAATGACCGTAGTCTAATTTGGTTTGTCCACCACCCTAACCTTTGACAATAGTCATGGATGATGCAACCATTGTAGGTGTGAGAGGTTGACGTTTTGATCATTTGAAATCTCATTAACTTTTGAAGCTATGAGCAAGGCATTTCAAGACTTGCAATCACAGGTTATGTCATTGGATGTAGGGGCTGGGAGATTCACGTGTAGCAATCTGAAGTGAAAGTGTGATGGAGAAGAAGAGGGTTTGATGCCAAGTTTTTTATCATGAATAGTTTTGAATTTGGTGAAAGGTTTAGTTTGTGTGGTTGGTATTAATTCATGGTGTTTTTTGAGCAGGAACACTGACTTGACAGAGACAATTGAGTTGGAGAATCTGTTAATCAATGCATCCATCACCATGCATTCAGCTGAGGCTCGCCAGGAGAGTCGAGGAGCCCATGCCCGTGAAGATTTTCCGGTGTGTTAATTTTTCTTTCTTCGTGGGTCTTTCCTCAGTCTAGTTATTTCTTGTAACAGCCATTGGGAGGCAGAGTCCTCATGACAACTCATCTGCTATGATATCAGTGAATGCCTCATCTTCAGTCTCTGATGCTGGGAAATGAGATTTACTGTTGAAGATAGTCTAATGGAGAAAGCATTAGGATGGAACCCAATGTGTTGGTGATTATTTTGTGATCTAGCCCGATTTACATAGTGGAAAGCAAATTGTCATGTGGTTAGGTCATCTGTGACTATTCAATTAATTGAGGTGGACTGAAAAAGAATATATTGAGGGAGAAAGGATGGGTATTGTGTGGAAATGGTCATTTGTGTCTTCAATACCAACTATTTGAAGGAGAGGATAGGTCAAAATTACTGCTCAGATTTCATAACATAAGTGGCTCATGTTACACCTTACCATCAGTGAGGATTCCAGGAGCAAACCCACCATCATTTGCTGAATTGAGAAATCCACAGCTAGAAGTAGCAGTACATTCCCTCTTATTAGCATGTTAGTGGCCTGGGTTGTTTCTGGTGACCTGAGTGAGCAATGCAGCAAACAGAGCTGATCAATAGGTATTCCCTTTGTTGAATGCAGAAACGGGATGATGTCACTTGGATGAAGCACACTCTTGGGTATGAAAATGGCACCTCTATCCTTCAATCAATGAATCATAGATGGACAGAGCATGATAAGTGGTAATTGTGAGGTTTGGATCTTTTCAGAACTTATGGAACAACACTGCATATTGATCATTGTTATGCAATGATCAATATGGGTAACACCAGGGATGGTCAACTCCTGCTGAATTTATGTCAAAAAAAACTGTGGTACAGAAGGTAATCTTTTCTTTGGTGGGTTTCAGATTCTGGGACAATAAGCGGGTCAAACTGGATTACCGGCCTGTGCACATGAATACACTTGATGATGAGGTTGAGCCTTTCCCCCCAAAAGCCCGTGTCTACTGAGAACTTCAGCTATGCTTGACCAAATTGGAAGTATGGCTGCTTGTGCAAGTTTCTCTAACTGCAGGATCATCACAGGAACAAATTGAACATGGTTATGTAGAAGCAGGACATTTGAACAGATAAGGCCCCATATTTTGAGGGCATTCATAGCTCTTAAAGAAGAGCCAGGTTGCAATTGGGTGGACCTGGTTCCTATATATCTAAGGTGTGAACAATCTTTGTTATCATATCCTCAATTGGTCTGTCCTACAGATATATGGAGGGCTAGAGTTTCCTCCCACTCTGCAGTCTGTGGAGCAGTTGCATGTTTAGTGAGGACAATGTTTCTCTTCAGTGGTTGTTCTTTCAATAGAGTTCTGATGACTGCAATTGAAGCAGACTTCAGCATTGCTGTTTGGAAATCTGGCTAATTGAAGGAATCTGGAGATCAAGTAATCTAGTTGGGATAATTGTTCTATTGAAACAGTTTTGCAGAGTTATGTTTGTGGGAACTTGATTGTTGAATCAACTGCTAGTTGCCACACCTCATTGTTTTTCATTGCTAGTGCTTCAATGCAAGTTCAAGGACATCCTTTGTTTTCCCTTGCTCTTGTGCTTTGTGACTTTGATTTGGTGGATAGGTGCAACTGCAAATAGTTTTGCAAATGGAAGTTTGGATCAGTGTTCATCCCAGTCTTCTCAGATGCTATGAAGCCTTGTTTGGGTTTCTATCATCATGTCTCTGAATCCCTTTGGATTTGGAATGAATGGTTGACCTTGGCTTGCCATGTTCTTCTATGTGAGGATTTAAAACCATGGTGGAAGGAATGACCCCACTACTTTGGGGTTACCATTGATTTGGTTCCATTGCTAGTACTTAAGGGATGAAGGGCACCAAAACTAGAAACTGAAATTGGAATACCTACTGAGCAATGCTGATGTGATTGTAGATATCAATGACCAGAGATAAACATGTAGCTCTAGAAATTTTGTCTTTGATTAGGAGGTAACATCCAACAGATTTTCTCTATCCATGGGCCAAGTGTTTAAAACCTTCTTGAGGTGTTCAAGATGTAATTCCTTTTTGTAAGGCTTGGTTTCCTTGTCCTATCCTTTGTGGCTGAAAGGTGGTGACCTTGTTAATTGCTTTATCTATTTATTAACTTTGGAAGTCCCTTGGTTGATAACTCTAATAACTCGCCCTGTCTTTGGTCCCTAGTTTGACCCTGTAACCCCTATTTCATTCCCAATTTGTGGAGCCTTGAAGTCTGCGAAACTCGGTACTAGTTCAAGAGATTTGCAGCATTTTATTTTGACAAGACTTGAGTTAATGAAGAATATGAGCAACAGTGCAGGTGCAGGTAAGGCAAATCAAATGCCTGCGAGGATCAACTTGGGTGAGAAAACCAGTTTGGTCTCCTCTTGATTTTCTTCCTTGTGTACTCTTTTCATCCCCACTTTTGGCAAAACTGGGGCCCAGTACCCCCAATTCGGGGTGCTTTATGGATAACTCTAATTTTTAATTTTTGCTTTTCCCAAACTTGGATTGTAGTTTGGACATTTGTTCTGTGGTAATTTGCAGGGTCATTTTACATTCTGTTTAAATTGATTGCACTAGATCTTTGGACTTCCATTGTCCAATTTTGCTTTGATGTTTTTTTTGTTGCATCAAGTGGACCTTTGGAACTTCCATCCATTTGACTAATTCTCTTAAGTTGGGTATCCTTGTCTTTTATGATTTTGATTCTTTACAAAGACCTCCCAGAATGAAGGTGTTGAACACCACCGTTGGTGCCATGATCACATTGAACATTGAGATGATTGAGGATATTATTACATGGGGAATGAGTGCTTCAAAGATGACACGTAGTATCGATGAGGGGATGGATCCTCAAAGTTTACTCTGATTAATGGCAATCGGTTGGTCTCTCATTGTTGCTTCTTTGATGTACATAGAAAATTCAATCAAATGCAAAATCGGTTTGGAACATTGTTCCATTAGTAGAGGCTACTCCATCAACAATTCATGATTCATATGTATCAAAGTTGCACTTGACAAATTTGTGGAAACAAGTGATTGCTCGGAAGCCTCACAATTGGAATTCATTAACATGGGTTTTTTTAAGGTGAACAACAATCAATTAGTTGACCTTTCACAAAAGAAATAATGCAATACATAATTTGCCATAGTGATGTTGCAGGTTTCAAAATTTTGACATTGCCACTAGATTAATGAAAGGTTCATTTCTTATTATAAATCCAATGGTGTAACAACCATGAAAAAACATGTTGAGATTTAATACAAGACTTTCATTAAGTACATTGAAGAACAAACCAATATGAATGTTATTCAATTTGCCCATGAACCAAACAAGTAGGCACATGTGACACCAAAAGTGCCATTTCTTGTTTTTTTCCTTCTTTTGCAACTAACTAGTTCTTTTGGCAATTCATATGAATTACACCAAATTTCATATGCACCAACTAAAAACAATCTATGGCTGCCTTCAATAACATTGTATGGAGGCCCCATCAATTTGTGCACAAATGTTGAATAGTTATTCATGCCTCTAGATTCACCTTGTACATTTGGTTGAGATGTTTAGGAAATATTCTACATCCTTGTCTTCACCCCATATGACACTTGCAAGCTTGCTGATTGAATATGATTCAGACTTCAAAGCTATGTGGTGTCATTTCACCATTTGCTGAAGGGAATTCGCCATGTACAAAAAATTCGGGCCACCCACCAACATGTTTTCTTCATGTTAATGGCATCTTGTTCTTTGGCAAAAAATACAAAGATGGAGTCACCTTGTGCATGCATCCAACTTCATCCCAATTGCACATGCCAATATACACAACATTTGATTTATTGCACGGAAAATGCAACATGATGTCCTTTGAGAAGTCATTGTGAAAAATCTCACAATGGTGTACTGCATTCATGATGTTCATGAATGCCCATGCCAATTTTACATGATTTCGCCCAAAGGCAATAAGTCGTGTTTGCCATTCCATATTAGGCCCCCTTATTGCAATAGCATTCAATTGTCCATAATGGGTGAATATTTTGTGTTGTAATCCAACATTTTTCGAAATGTGCTTTATTCCACTAAAATGTGTAAATCTCCACGGTAATTTTTAAATGGATAGTGAGGAATTTGATGACACCTAATGTTCACATGGGCAACCCAACACTTCTACCAAATGTTGTTTGGTAGCTTATAATTTATCATTTATTTTGGATGTTTTCCCTGCCAACTTAATGGTGTTTGGGATGTGATTGAACTTTTCAATTTGCACTATATGCATGGTGCACCACACCATAACCGCATTGATTGTCTTGACTCAAGAGAGGGAGCACATTTGATGTGCTTGGAATCCATAAGACGCCTTGACATCTTGTTTGGGAAAGAAAATTTTGAGCCCCTTTTTTGATCCATGATGCCAACCATGCTTTCTTCAAGAAATTCATGTTAAATTTTTCCCACCGTGCCACTTTATCTCCCAATTCCACAACCTCCACAATCTAATTTGTCTTGTCCTCTGGTGGATAAAATACCTAAAACCATTGTGTCAAATTTGATGTTGCATTTAAAACCTTGCATTCAAGCCATTCCAAAAACCTTGGAGAATTTTTGTAGTTCATATTTTGTTTATTTCCATTAAAAACTTTGATTCCATGATTTGTTTGCATTTGTTTAGGCCAAATGCTTGATTGTTCACAAAAGCAAAATCAAGATAAACCATCATATGTTCCTTGAAAAAGTTTAGGACAATTTTCTGGAGGTGTCATGTGGCAATCCATTTAAGGTAATTTACCACAAGCCTTTGTCATTTTCAAAAATGAGTCAATGAAGTGTTTTCACTTTCGAACATTTTTTATACCTTTCATTTTTACATGGTTTGTGATGGCACCTTAAAAGGCCTTCCATGCGGATTGCCAATGTTTTAGATAAATGGTTAACGGGTTTAAGGTCATATTGTCCCCTTGAAAGTTGGTTGGATGACATCACTTTAATCTTGAATGCCCAAAAAACCCAAAAACCTTCCAATCATTAATTTTTAGGAGCAATTATAGTTTTGAAAGGGTCAAGGTTTAAGGTTTCACAAGTTTTTGTGAAAAAGCCAACAAAAACCCTCTAGGTATCCAAGGTTTCAACATTTTCAAGTCACTTGAGATTCTATGTCATGATTGTACATGTTATTTCTTCCAAGAGATCATGTAAATTACACACCCACCTGACCTCATCACCCATGGGGTTATACCAAATTCCACATGGGTGGGGACCAAATTCAAACTTGTTGGTCCTTGGGTTAAACCACCTTTGGAATATTTGGTAAAACCATCTGCATTTTACATTGCTAGGCCTAAGGTATAGGACCTTGCATGCCTTTTGAATATGAAATTCATCCAATTGCCATTCATTCTATCAACTCCCAAATGCAATAATGACATGCATGCTTGCCAAATCCATCACATGTTTACACCCCATGTTTGAAGTTGATTAGGTATGTTATACTAATTATATTCCCAATGTTTCGGTATGGTAGCTTGAAGGTTAAATTGTTCATAAAAATGACAATGGAACATGGCCTTACATTATGGACATATATTCCTTTCCATCATCAACATTATTAACCATTGCAAATGGTACATGCATTGGCAAGTGCCCAACTACCATGTTCCTTCTAGTCCATATGAGTTGCAGCAAATAATGCATTAGTCTCCAATTTTAGAAAAAGGTTAAGGTGAGGGCTAAAAGAATTCCCCCATTTTTTCGAAAGTGGTGATGAAACATTCCTAATTTAATTTGAGATGCATTGGGGTGCAATCCCAATCAAATGAGCCAATGGTGACAAAGGACTCAACCACAAATGGGCCTTTTGTGGCCATTTTGGCTTTTTTATAAAAAGGAATTTTTGAAAGATTTTTTTTGCAATGTCTTTTTTAAAATATTTAAAATTCCCCCAATAAATTACATGATTTGTTTAACTCTTTTTGAATAAATATGAATTGTCTAAAAGTGTACATATTTTGTTAGATTCTACATTTTGTTTTGACAAATGATCATAATTTCAAATCATGCAATAATATGTTAACTATTTTAAGCTTTAGTTTTTTGCATCATAAGCCACAATTTTGTTCAAATGTCATACACATTATGACCCATTTACATCCAGCAAATGACTTTTGAAATTTGAACATTTTGAAATTATGTTTGGAATTTCTAAAAATTTCAAGTACCACAATTCTAAAATTATGAATTGTTTTTTGGATGTGGATAGTTCGTTATCATCATTTTAATTTTTTTTGCATCAAAATTTTTTAATTAAAAGATTCCTTAGCCTAGTGCTTTATAAAATTGACTTTTTAGTGTTAAAGTTCAAAAGTCTTTTACTAAAACTAAAACTCAAAAATAAATTAAAGGATTGTTTTTGGATTTTTTCAACATTCATATAAATCATTTAGTGCAAATTTTCTTGATCAATATGACATTAAAGTGGCATTACATAAATATGTGTGACAAAATTGATAGTTTTTTGGTTGTCCGACATGGTTTTTGGCTCATTTGATTGTGATTGCACCCATTGGCAAAACTATGCTTTTGGTATTTTTCATCTTCGGTAAGTTGTTTAAAAACATTTTGAATATCCTTGACCATGATGTTAAACTGTGTGATCAAAATTTTCAATCATCATAATATTCCACTTAGATGCACATTATCTCTACCTCCATTGACATAGCTTGAAATGTGCCCAAAATGCATGTTATTTTCATGTTGTTTAATATTAGTTGAATGTGTTTGCCCTCTCCACATGCCCCTTTTAGCACATGCTTTTATGTCAAATAGATCATATGATGCCATTTCAACCATAACCTCAAAATTTAGCTCTATTTATTCCTAGGCCATTAAGTATCCATCCATGGCCTCATTTATGTTTGAGTTTGATAGAAGGGTACAAGTACGTAGATAGGAGCCAATGGGATTACTTTACAAGAGGACTATGAATCATTTTTAATCCTTTTCACTTTTTCATACAAAAGAATTTCTGAATGAAATCTTTTGCAACTTAAAAATACAAATAGTTGCCCCAATAGATCACATGTTTTATGTTAATCATTATTGAATAAATATGAATTCAATCAAAGGCATTCGGTTTTTTTGCAAATATTAGGCTTTTTGTTTTTGTTCACCTTGAACATGTGTGCCATCATTTATTCATCAAAACAACTTGTAAATTGAGCGGCATAATTCTTGTCAATGTAACACCACCCCACATAGTTGGAACACAATGTGTATGTCCATGGTTAGGGTATGTTATGCCATCCATCATTTGTTAGCACAGTTGAGTCTTTGAGGGTTTACATTGTGTGATTTTCCCTTCACCCCATGCCCCTTTATTGCTTTCATGTGGTCCACATTATCCACCATGTTACCTTGTTAACAATCCACTTGTGTTAATATAATGGATGTTGGGATCTTCCAAACCTATGTTAAATTGAATGGGGTTGGGATCTTTGAAGTCCACTTAAAAGTATTAAGAGTGAATAATAATGTAATAAGGGTTGGGGTCTTCTTAAAGGTTCAATAATGAAGTTCAACATAATTGTTTTCACAAGTGATGTCATAAACTTCACTAACCTCCAAAAAGGCTACACGTTCTTCTAAGTGTGTGGCATCGATTGTTATAAACAAATAGAGTCCTAACATCTTAGAGAATAAAATACTAACAATGAACCAAGTGTGGGTTTTATAGTGGATCCACACATTTGAAACGATGTAAGCATGGGCTTGAACCAATTTCAATTGCCATTGGTCGCCACAAAGGGGGGAATTTGGCTTTGACCATGAACAAGTAGCTGAAATCACATGGCAAGATGTCACAATATAATATCCAAGATGTCAAAGGCACAATGGGCCATCAAATGGTGACCAAAATAAGTTCAATCATTAATTTTTTTCACTTGTTGTTAACCTAACCAAACCTAATGGTGGCCAAACCTATTTTAGTTGCCATCTTAAACCTTAAACTCATTCGAAGGTCACCATTGGGTAGTTGAAATGACCCCACTTCATTCTAACCATCTAATTGCAACCAAAATTGATTTTAGTCACCATCTTTCATATATAAGGAATTTGGAAACACAATTTGAGAACTTTCTTCTTTGACATGTATAGCTTGGAATGTCTTTAACAATTTGTGCAACACACTTAGAAGAAAGTGTTTTCTCCTTTCAAAAAGTTGGGTTCTCCTTGTGTTTTAGGCATAGGCAACCATGTCAAGTAATTAAAATGAAGACATGAAAGGAGATTGGGTCAAGTTGAACATCATACTTGATGACATCACATTCAAGATGGCAACACCATTAATATATGGGATTACAAGGGAGCATATATCATGTAATTTTTAGGCCAAAAAGAGAGAAAATTTCATGTGGATATCATTTAATTACCAAAGGACTTGTTATACAAGAACATCCCATTGACCTTGTATGTCAACAACAAGTAAATTGCGCAGGGGGAACAAATGTTTATAACATGGGATTACAAGGGTGCAAATGTCAAATATCTCCCATGCTTGTTTGAAGGAATATATGCTTTGGATGTCATCAATAAATTAAAAGATTTGTTATACAAGGACATTCCCAAGGAACTTCATGTTTATGACACATAAAACTACTTCAACACAATATGACCATAGATACGAATAATGTTCATGATATAAGTACATAATTTTGTTAAGAATGTAAAAATGCACATTTTTGTAAAGAAAGGATATGGTATTCCGCCAGAAGTTGATATAAAAAATTCGTACACCTTACACATGATTTTTTTTCAAATATCTTTTGTTTGAACCTTTGGAAATTATTCAAAGTGATTTTCACAAACTTAGGCCACTTTCCAAAATTTGAAAAATAATACCCCCATCCCTTTTCAAAAAGAAGGAAGAAAAAGAAGAAGGGAAAGAATTTAAGGCCTACATGATGATTGGAGCTGAAAATCTCAATTTGATTTCCATTAGAAGGCTACCAATGACCATTAGTCACCATCAAATGGATGTGGCAAGATTTAGGTTCCTACACCTTTCCCTTGGTCAATCATCATTGAATGGTGATTGGTTATTGTAGTCACTAGTTATTTGGACTTGGTAACCAAATGCATATGCGATTGTCCAATGGTGACCAAAAATTGTTGCAATCATTTGATGGCAATTGAAAACTATTATGATTGTTTGATGGCAACCAAATCATGACTTTCTCCTTAAGACTATATCAAGTTGAAAAAATGAATTTTCATTTCATTTTTTAATTTCCTTTTTTCCCCTTTGGGTTTTGTGTCTTTAGTTGCACACTTACAACATTTTAATTAAAGAGACCAATGATTACCAACACTTGAAAAATGAAGTGGCATTTACACTCCTTGTTGAAATATTGTTGCACATGGTCGTCATGGTTGATAAGATAAACAATATTTAGGGGTTGAATGTTATTTTGCATGGGGCAAACATTGGGCAACAAGGTCCATCAATGCCATAATTTGATCCAATTATTCAAACATTATTTGGTGAAGGTAGTAGTAAAAGACTCGAAGATTCTTTGGTTTAGAGTGAAGAGGAATTAAGGTAAGTATGAGGCACATCATGCGTACATAACTTATACACCCTTTTGAACAAATTTTGTACATGTCATTTATGAATGGTGCACAAGGGGTATCAAATTGTTTCCCCAATTGATGTGTGCAAAAGCATGGTTAGGTGGCTCAAAAATGCCATTTGAAAGTCCATAATTTAACACTAGCAATTGATTTTGCAATTAAAAAAATTATCAAACCATAAATCCTATAATTATCCCCTATGCTTTTAATCATAAATGTTAATAAACCAACCTATGAATATCCCTAAACATGTGATTGATAAAAAAATCCATGCAAAAGAATTTTAATGTGAAATGGATTTTTAAGAATAAAATTTACAACAATCATGTCATTTAAAACTTTTAGAAATTAAAAAAATATATTATGAGATTTTCAATGCACTTCACTAATAATTTTTTCATTTGATGATGCTTTATTTTTAATTTTTATCTTGACACTATTTTGACATATTTTTTCAATCCACTTTTTTCTTTTTTGTGTGTGTGACAAATGTAGTGTTGTCATGTCAAAGATCCATTACAAGTCCATAATCTTCTTAGGATTCATCCAGAATTTTTATGATGATTCCCATTAAAGTCTATGACAACATGAATAATTAAAAAATTGAAAATGTTTATTTTGAATATGCCTTCAAATTTTACATTTGTATGTAATCTAGAAAAATTACACATGTGACAATCCAAATTGTCCACCTATTCATGTTTTCACTCATGTAATGGTTGTGATAGCTTATACATAATAAAGTAAAAGTGATTATTTTTCACATGCTTAGAACTTTTGAATAACATTATGATTAGAAAACTCACAAGTGCACGTATAATACATCTTTACAATATACATGTTTGCATCTATTCAACATTTGACTTTGGGTTGAATTAAATTCTAAATCCTAATTACATTTGCAAAATGAAAAGCTCAAATACAAATTGGAAAGTTTATGATAAACACCAAATAAGGTCCAAAATCAAATGGTAGTGAATTTATTTACACAAAAAAATATAATTTAAACAAGATATATAAACCTTCATGTGATGGGAATATTAACCAATTTGTGTGTATTGCCTAAATGTTAACCCTTTTAAACAATGTGAGATTGCAATGCCCAAATGACTAATTACAAATCTTTTTTTTTGGGGTCATGGTTTGTGATAGTCATTATCAATTGATGTTCCTTTTACCATCATCATTAATGTTGGTGTCCTTGTCATCATCATCATCATTGCACCTCTCCTCCACCTTTGAAGTGTCTATCTCATGCAAGGTTGTGATGATATTTTGCTCCATTTACTTTGTCACAATTTGTTTGGTGGGACACCATCCATCAATATTCATAATGTCATTTATATGCAACCAATCATAATCATGTTTACCTACAAAAGTTGTCATTGTTTTAACAGTTGGCCTCTTCTTTCGAATGACCCATTGGGTGGACGAGTTTTGAATAAATGAATGAAAACAGTTCATGGAAGTAGCCACAATGGCCAATCTTGACCCCACTTGGGGATGAGGACATGTTTGACATTACAAATATTCAAAAATTGGCGCATGCTTAGAATGTGAATTACATTGTGCCAATTGTGTTTCAATTCTAAGAGTGGGCATGCTTTGATGACTACCTTGGGGTTCAACTATGTAAATGGTGGTATTTAGGCCCATCTAGGCCCACTTGTAGGTTTGATGTCATTACTACCCTTTGACTATAAGATTTGTAGGATTGACTAAAAGGTCAACTTGTAAATTTGATGTTTTTATTAATGTTTATTGGGCTATTAGATTTGCAACAATGATCCCCAGGTCCACCATTGGGTCCATTGTTGTTAATGGTGTGTTCACAATGTGTGGGAGTATAGGATCAGTGGAACCTTTTAATTGCACATGCATGATTTCATCATTGATTGTTGGGACATGTACAACCATGGTGGATGCATGAGGGGCTTCAACTTGATGTTTGATGGATGTATTTAAGGTGGGGAGTTCCACTTGCTATGAAACAACATTGGGTGGCATGCCAATGTTTATATTCCCATCATCAAATTGTAATTGTTCCCAAATGTTAAAATTAAACAACTATTTTGAAAATATAAGGTCTTTTGATGGGTCATCATCTAGGAATTCGAAAGGGTCATGCTAGTTTTCATCTTCATTTGACAATAAAAGGTTATCCTTTAATGTGTCGCCTTTGTTGGAACTTTCATCGACATCAGATAGAGTTTTCAGACAACATATCCTTTTCATATTAAGTAGTGGGGTTAATGTCAGGTCATTTTCATAGGAGTTTGTTATTAATGTAAATGTACATTAAGTCCTTAGCATGTTTCAATGTGAGTCAGTTTCACACTTTGCTATGGAAAAATGAGTATGAATTCCAATTTTGCTTGCATAATGATGTAGAACACACTTGCGCCAAGATGCAACATGCAATGGTTGCAAGTGTGCATCCACTAGTTATAATCAAATTCCACCATTCATGTGGGAGCAAGTTGAAGTTGTCGATTGGGGGGTGTTAAAAAAGGGCTTTTGACTTTCAACAATTCATTTGAACAATTGACTTTTGACAAGTCATTTTAGTTGCAAATGCCATTTGTAACTAAAAGTTAGTCACAAACTAAAGTTGAAAAAATGCAGATTTCTTATAGTGCAAAGTCTTTTAAAGCTTAGGGATAGGTTGTTGGGCTATTAGTGTAATTTTTTCATAACACATGGAGTGTTTCCTTATCATCTACATCATCATGGACGTGGGTTTCACCCAGTACTTGTATAGATTAAAAAGGGCTTTTGCATAATGTAGGTCTATCATTGGCATCCTCCACCAATGGTAAGATTACTATTCAATCACATTTGCAAAACTCAATGGCAATGAGAATGATTGATTTTGTAATGATAAGACATGCCATTCCAATGTTTTCATGACAAGCCATGCCTTCCCCACACAAGGTTGTTTGCCATCAATGCCATTACAACTAATTCCACTATCAACTTACAATTCTTCAAAAAAATTATGTTCTTCAATCAAGTTATAGTTCTTTGAACTACCAAAAATTTCTTTCGCTTTCAAGTATCATTTCAAGTTTGAATTTAGCTTACATGTGGGTCATTAGGCCAATTCTTCACCAAAGTAATAATTCAATCCATGTTTTCCACTTGCAAGTGACATTGCCTTAAAGTTGTCAACACCCCAACAAAACTAAATATTCATTTAGTTTTTATTTGTGAAGTCATGATTTCAAGAATTTTTTTTGCAAGGAAACCCACATTTAAAAATGACCTTCATTTATGTGTCATTAAGCTAATGGATCTACACATGTAGATGACAGAAATAAAAAACTTCTTAAAGAAAGAGAATTATTTAATGACTAAAGTTTGAAAAGATTCTTCAATTGAACCCCCCATACCAAACATGTATTTTCTTCAAAATCTAGTCCCACATCATCAACTACTCTTATAGTAGATGCATTGATAGTAGGGTTTAGTTGATCAAAACACACCATCAAAAGAGGAATGACAACCTTGACATCATAATCAATGCTAATTGGATTACATTTTCATGTCCCACCAAGTTTTCCATTACATGTAAAGCCTTCAAATGTGTATCTAACATGATAGCCATCATGTTGGAGCTTGCTATGCATCAAAAGACCTTGAAAACTACAAAAAAGGTTTGATCACCTTTATAACCTTTAGTTGCATATTTCTATGCAAAAGAGGATTTCATTTATAAAAAGGGTTAAAGATTTCATGCCCATTAGAAAGTTGCAATAATTTAATTTTTATGTTCATAGTAAGTGTAATAGATGTTGTTAAGGCATCTAATAACAACTAATGGCCTTTAGACTAATTCATCACACATGTCAATACAACAGGTAAATGTGACTACCTTAGCATAGCCCACATTCAAGCTTTAGGTAATTTGTTGTAAATCCATTCATTTTTATTTGCCATAACAAATAATTGTGCCATTTTTAAATTCAAGAGTTTTTTCAAACATAATGACCTTATTGTTGAATTTGGTTTTCACATGAGTTTTTTATTTTTAATGCCACATCCCACTTTCAAATTAAGAATGCTCATTCTCTTCCTTCCCTTTATTAGATTTTTTGGTCTAGGTAATGGTTTTTGTAAAACAATTTTTTTTTTTTGCACTAACATTTTTCAACCCAATGGAAAATTTGTCATCATTTCTAGCATATTAACAAGCCTTATAAAACATTACATGCTGAAAGTGTGTAATCTCAAAAACCTTAAAAACTTTCAAAGGTTCATAATCAATGATAAAATACAAAGTTGTTGCTAGAGTTGTCAAATTGGTGCCTTCATCCTTTACAAATATAATTACCTAGTTTAACAAACCAAACCTCTCCAACAAAGACTAGAGTTGTATAACCATGGATTGTTTAGTTGTTTTGTTCACTTCAAATAACCCCATAGTAATATGCATGGGTGCCCATGTTTCATTCAAAAAATTGAGAACCATAACAAAAGTATCCACGCCACCATGAGACATCTAGAAATCAAAACTAGCAAAGATTATTGTTTTAGGTGCAAGATCTAGCAAAACATGTTGATCCATTGTTTTCTTAACCATGATAGGAAACACTTTTTCCATAAAAGAAGACCAAGAAGGAAATTGAACATGAAGGCATTGGTGTAAAACTAACCACTGAAACCAAATGTTTTTGCAACTGGACAAAGGCCTATAACCCTTGCAAATATAAATCACCAAATTTTCCAAAAATGATTGTTGGGCATCATCATTTTTTTTTGTTGGGATTTGTGACACCAAAAAATGCAATAATTGGACAACTAGATGGACCTATTCTTTTCTTGTTTGGTCACTACCTATGAATAGTAGGTTTTGTCACCTTTTCCATGAGTTGTTTCTTTGGAGCAAACAACTTTAAATGTGTAGTTTGCACATGAGTATTAATGGGAATCATACCATTAACTTTGTTATATTTAATTAAGCCTTTGTAAAGAGTAAATATTTGCAACAAAACATCACCATTTGTTTGTTCAAATTTACAAATTATGCATCACAACACTTGCATTTTCATCAAATCCACATGTAGTCGATGGCAAAAAATCCCCATTTGACATACAAACATACAACTGTGAGTTATTTAAGTTGCAACTTGTGCTTTTATAGCTGCACAAGTTGTGAAACATCAGCATTTAATATGTTGCCAAATTGTAGATGCACATTTTCAACATCTAAGAATTATGGGAATTGCATTTGGGTGGGGGCAATTGATGGAGGATCTTCATCAATTCCACCCACATTTTCAACAAAACAACACTCCTCTTCTTCAACCATTGAACACATAAAAACCTAAACACGAACAATAAAGACACAAAACATTAAAACATTGAAACATTCAAAGAACTTTTCAAGCTCCCAAAAATTAAAAGTACAAAGTGATAAAAGAGTTTACTTCTTGTTAATTCCTTAAGCAACAATGATTTTCAATGCCAATATTTCCCAATTCATCTAGCAACAAGATGAATTTGATGCCTCTTGATTCATCAAGCAACAAAATGTAGTTAATGCTTTTTGATTCGTCTTGCAACAAAACCAAGCCAATGCCTTTCAATTCACCAAACAACAAAACACGACTCTAAGAAAAAAAAGATTTTTTTATTAGGAAGATTGGTAAAAAATTACCCCAAATGGCCCCTGTCCAACTTGACCAAGGTGCCATCTTGGACTAGTTGTTTTGGACTTGACAATTTTGACTAGGTCTTTTTCGTGGTCTTTTTGGTTGGTTCTTTTGAATGGATTTTTTTTTTTTTACTAGTCAATAATATTTTGATAGCAACATATGTGATTTCATTTTTAAATAATAATAATAATACATAAAATATATACTACATTATATATACAATATTATAACCACATTTATTTATCTATTAATTAATAAAATAATTCACCTACATACCTATGTTATTTAACCTAAGCCCTTTAAACTACGTAGCTTAAGCTAGGTGGTTGACTTTAGACCTACTTGCCTAGGTGGCTTAGGTTAACTATTTAAGCCACGTAAAATTAAGGTAGCCTAGGTTGTATGTGTGAAAATTTGAACTCTTCACCTCCACTTTGGGGAGTCAAGTCCTTACCATTGGACTACCATTTCAAAAGTTGAAAACTTTTGTCATGATATTGTAATAAACTTGATTCAATTTTTTGTTTTGATGTACATATTGTAACATTCATCAACAAACTTCAATATTACTTATCTAAGTAGGAGGTTATACCATGTACTAGGTATTTACCTAGATAACATGTAGGGACCTATGTCTAGTAGGCTACTACATGTTATTATCTCAATTAATAAAAATAAATAACAATGATTGATTAGTTACTATCAATTATAAATAAATAAATAAATAACATCAATGATTAATAATTGGTTATTTAATATTAAATAGTCATTATTGATTATCTACTATGAATTAATAATTATCAATTAATAACTTGATGGATAAATTAGTTATTGGTTATTAATTAACATTTATTTGGCGACTAATTGATTATATAAACTATCAATCATAATTATTGAATATGAATTATCAATTATTAAATATTAACTAATTAATGTACTAAATTTAAGTACTTACATGTGCCTAAAGGTGGCATGTAGGTAGCCTATTAAACTTTATAAGTATTTATTAGGTGTAATATGCCTAATCTAGGGCTTATTAGCTATGAACTTAGGTTTGGTATATACCTTAAGCAAAATAAACTTGTAGGTTAAGTAGCCAAATTACTATGGTTGATTTGATTAAATGTTAAATTTGAATGGCAAATTTGATTAATTGTAAATCATAATGGTCATTGAATATGGTCCATTTGACTAAACCTTGGTCATCTTGATGGACTTCTGGCCTTTTTTACTAGATGTGGGTGAAAGCATGATCAAGTATACATTTTGTGATCCTTGTCAAGAAAAATGTAAAGTAGACATAAACCAAGCTTTAACATATCAAATTTTAAAATATTATTTAATTTAATGATCAATATGAACATATTATTTGAATTTATGTAAATGATATTGAAAAATCACTTGTTTAAAGTAGATTTAAGTAGATTTGTATAAAATGCAAGAATTAAATTTTTTTTTTTAAGTTGCCCAAAGAAACAAAGTAGGTTTCAAATAGATGAAATATTGAATTTTTTTACTTTTTGGGTTAATGGCCATCTAAAATTCACTTAGGCATTTTCAACTTCCAAAGTAAAAATAATAATATCTCAATCTTTTAAGATAAAAATATTTTTTAACACAGTTTCACCAATCAATTTCAAAAATACTTTTGACCTATTTTTAATACATTAAAGTTTTCCAAACTTTGTATACAACATACTATAAACCCAATGTTGTGCACCATGATGATTTAACAATGATTGAAAAGGTTTCGACTCTACTTTCTTGCATTTATGTGTAAGAATATGATTGTAGCTATTCATAGCTATTTTTGTTGTATACTTAATCATGCTTTCACCCACGTCTAATTTGTCACATGATTAAAAATGTCACTTTAATCAAATGTTTTAGTCAAAAATAATTCATGTTTTTCATGTCACAAGCCTTTAGTCAAAATGACCATCCTCCTTGGTCAATGTCAACATTTTAGTCAAGTTGAACCTTTTGAAAACTCACGTTTTCTTGTAGTGCACAAAGTTGATTTGCCAAACAACAAAACACGAGACCAAAGCCCTTCCCTCCCAATTTGTTGAACAACAAACTAGAAACAACAAAGAAAATTTTTAAATGCAAAACACAACAAAGAAGAAACCAAATAAATTAAAAACACAAAGTGCATTGCAAAAGACGTGTTTAGTTTTTGCGAAATTCACAACAAAATTAAGCATTAGAACACAAAATGAAACATTTAGTTCTTGCAAAGTTCACAATACAACGAAGCATTAAAATAATAATGACACCTTCAATTCTTGTGAAGTTCACAACAAAATGAAACATTAGAATAGGAAATGAAATGTTTGATTCTTGCGAAGTTCACAACAACCAAAAAAAAAAGGAACCCAATGAGTTCAAAAGAAAAGTATGAAACACCCCACCCAATATTATGAGAAGCTGAAAGCAAATCTTACATTTACAAAATTGACTTATAAAAAATAATTTCAACAAAAGTGCAGAAAACATAAAAGTGCAAAGCAAATTGCAAAGTCTTGAAAGGAGATTGCGATGGGTTCTCCTTACACCCTAAATAATGTAAACCTTAAATAATATACATATGTGACATTTTCAAAACCCTAATGAGCTGGATATCAATTTGTGTATAACATAATGGCCAAGTACAATTACATATAAGCATCATACATATAAAGACATTTGATAGTTGTGTATAGGGCCAGATTCGAAAAGTTAAAAAAAGTCAAGATATGGATGAATCCACACCCGATGATTATTTGGATGCGTAACCACATTTTTCTATATAACTTGCCAACATTGGTAATTTCCTCGTTTGAAGGGGTCAAGGATGTTTTCATGTTGTTTTCCATTTTTGAATAACATTGCCCCTTCAAGGGTTGTTTGCGTGATTTTTTCCTGAGGTTGTAGTGTTCATTCATTCACGATTGCCTTTCATTTTTAGCTTGTTCATGGATGCCTCCAAAAACATTTCACATTGGAGGGATGCAAATTCTTTTCATAACATCTCTTATAGTTGCAAACAGGGTTTTTTTTCCCCCCTCTCCCCCCACTTTGTGATATTATTTTTTTGACAAATCCCCAAGAATGGCTAGATTAGTTGAGTTCACACTAGGAAAACAGAAAATTCCCAATTTGATTCATCCGTTCATGTTTGGTTTTCATTTTTAGCTTGTTCATGGAAGCCTCACATTTGGGGAATGCAAATTATTTTCACATTATTTTTTAATTGTGAAAGAGACCACCTCTCCCCCTCCCTCCCCCTCAAATTAGTGATACAAAAAAATTGGTGAATTTTCGTCAAAACTAGGAAAAAGGTTGAATTTAAAGCAGGAAAAAAAAATTCCCAATTTTTTTTTTGGTTGAAACACAACAAAAGTTGTCCAAAAAAATCACTGATTGTAAGGTTTTGTCTTTCAAAATTATGTTCATTATCACACCATCAAGCCCATTCTCATGTACCTACCTTCAATTTGCTTGAGACTATAAACTTTGGTTTACATCAATAGAACACACTATCTTCTTACCATCCGCACAACAACAATGCAAAAAATATCAACAAGGTTCTTCTTTTGTACAATAGCTATTATGGGTATTAGACATAATATTACACAGTGTGTTTCTGTGTAAATTTGTATGAATGTGATGACTAGGTAGCTTTGTACTAATTATTATTTTTGACTCAATAGTGCAAAGGGCATGACACTCAAGGTTAGTGTAAAGGAGATCCTATCTTGGTGATCTATATGTTGCTCAATCTTTTAAGTTGAACAAAATGACTAAATGTCATTCAGCCAAATCCACACAAACTTGTATAACCATTACTTGTATTCATGCATGCACATAATTTGAAAATAACTACTCATGGAGACATACTTTACTTAACATTGTACCTTTTCGTGTTCGGGAGTAATTAAATTATTTTTAGGTGTGCTGAATTTTCTATAAATGATTTTTTTGAATTAATGCTGAAATTTAAGGAAATGATAAGAGATGGAAAAATACAAAAATTGGTGGAAACCCAGGAGCTTCTTGTTGTAGGCCAGTCCAGCATTGTGGGGCAGGTATCCAAAAATTTATGACATTTCTCTATCATATTTGTGGAACATTATGTTTTCCCATTTTTGCAAAAATGTTGTAAAAAGTCCTATTATGTTAGAGGTTCAGGGTCCATAAAACCTACCAAAAAAGTTGCCTATATTTTGTTATAGTACCGGACTTTCATAAATTATAATTTTTACTGCTGAAAAGGATTTAAATTTAAAAAATAAAAATTCAACACCCAAGTGCCAAACCTGAAAATGTATTATGATATTTGCATAATTACAAATGTAACTTGCTTGTATGACACTATGCCTTTGAAATTTGATATCATGGGTTTTTTGACACGGGTACGTAAAGGGTGTTTTCATAAGCACAATGAAATGGCTTTTGGAATTAAAAAGCTGGATTAGTATAGAGAAGAACCTTGAAAACAAGTTTTTAAAAAATATATATTTAAAAAAAAACAAACAAACCCCTATATTAAATTTTAAAGACATTTTTGTTTTGAAACCCTCTTAAAGCTATGCTACTCATAATGATGGCAGTCATGAAAACACAATAATGTCAGGTATTGAAGCTGTTTTTGTTTTGTTTTTTTCTTCCCAGTTTTCTGATGTAACATCATTACCAATCATCCCAAACAAGATTTAGCATCAATTGGGTCTGAATAGGCTTGAACAAAATCTGTCCAGATGTTGCAAACATTTCAGTAAAAAGTATTTTTGTTGGCCTTGCTTACCAAGACAAGGATATTGTGTTTAGATTCATTATAGATTTTAGTATCTTAAGGCATTTTGGCCCCTAGGTAATAATAATAGGTCAAATTTTATACATATGAGGATTTCTGAAAAATGAGATTTTGGTTGTGATGAAATGTGAGATTTAGTTATAGAGTTATAATATCTTGAAGGATTTTGGTTTGTTTTAGAGGATTTTTTTTTAAATTATGTTTTTCAATGGTGAAATATTTGAGTTTCCATAATTCTTCTTTTGCCTTAAGATACTTTTCAATGTAAATGGCGAGGCTTGTGTGCCACCCTTTGTTTACAGAAATTTGGTGAACATTTGTTTAAAAAATAAGGGGATTTTTAGCTGAATATTCCTTCTTATTTTTTGAGGTTGGAATTTGGTGATATTCTCCCAGAGAAAAAAGAGACAAGTGTCTTATTGAAGGTATTGAAACCAGCTCTTTGTTTTTCCTGGCAGAATATTGCCTGGCAGTGAATTTTTTCTTAAAATACCCAATAATAATAAAAGTCTTTTTTGGGGTATTTTAGTCGCCAAATAAAAGTTTCTAGTCCAAGTTTGGCATGCAGAGTCAGTAATTTTTTTATTGGCGAATTTTGACCTGAAATATATGATTTCCACCCAAACAAAGAAGTTTTGCATGAAAAGAAAATCCAAAATTTCCAGATTTTGAAAAAAAAAATCCCCATATCACTAGATTTTTATGATACATTCTAAGTAGTGTTTTTGTATAATTTTTG
>Ga0209611_10001879_pt1 | contig 36516 bp, 30 predicted proteins | sample S1TSphgellanicum_3_FD_187693 | JGI IMG/M metagenome (GOLD analysis project Ga0209611, IMG submission 187693) | Host-associated microbial communities from peat moss isolated from Minnesota, USA - S1T2_Fc - Sphagnum magellanicum MG (SPAdes) (version 2) | ecosystem: Host-associated > Plants > Peat...
GGGGGAGGGGGGGGGGGGGGGAACAGGGGAGGAACAGAGCAATAATTTACCTGAGCAGAAGATGATGCAGATTATCTGGAAGTACAGGATTCCCATTGGTAATCCACAGGAACCTGGTTGGTTTTGAGAAATGGCGGCTGTTACCACCTCCATCTGGAATGTGTGAATGGTGAAGGGCATCTTCTGAGAATGCAGTAAGAGAATTGAAGCTGGACTGAGACATGCTCCAGCTCAGAGCCCCTGCTGCAGCTTCCTCAGGGGGGGGCATCTCTGTTTGACTAGCCCGCAAACCACTGTTTCCAAGATCCAAGTCTAGAAGTGGATCACCAGCTTCATCATCTGCGAAGCTGCTTCTTGAGCCATCATTAAGCCCATCTGAGATATCACCTACCACGGGACCGCCAAGAATGTCATTTAACCAATCGTCTGAGTATAGGCCCTTTTCAACGGTTTCACTGTCAAACCGAGAAGCGTCATCACCAGCTATCAGATCCCCCAGCTCCTGCGCCATAGCTTGGTATGCACTACTCTCGCCTTCCGTCATGAAAAACTCGACACCGTCGAGATCTACCAAGTTAGATGGACTTGAACGAGGTGTACTGCTTTCGGAGAAGACGTGAGAGGCCAGAACAGGTTTTGCCGCCAAATGCTCCAATGAATCGGAGTTGTGCACAACAGGTGTGCTAGCGCAGAGTGTTGGTCGATGAGGAAGGAGACTAGGAGGAGTTACACTATGTGTTCTATTAGCAACGCTCTGCTGCGTGTCATGAGGAAAGAGAGACGGACATGATGACCTCAAAGAATAGTCTTTGAAGCGGACCTCCTTCTCCTTCAGCTTTAGAGCTTCACCCTCTTGGAAGAAAGAAAAGAGCCTAGGCTTCTTCTTCTGGGGGAGGGTCGCGGCAAGCTCCGGAAAGATGGAAGAGAGCGATTCTAAAGCAGACTGCTGCTGGTCCTGCTGCTGGAGGACGGGGAGGCTATTTGCCAACTGGCTGCTGCTAGCAGAGCGCTTCTTCGCCTTGGGCATCTGCGTGTGAAGCCATGCCTGCTGAAGCTGCGCAGCAAGGGGAGACACTTCGCCTCCGCTTCCTCCCGATCTCGCATGCTTGATTCCTGCCATGTACTTGTTCTATTATCTCCTCTCCCTCTCTCTCTCTCTCTCTCTCTCAATTCTACTTGAAAGCGACCTGGAAGCTCGTTAAGCACAATTCGCAAATTTAATTCATCATTTTGTCCAGAATTCTCTCACCGCCTGCATCGTCGACATGCTCTTGTTGAAGCTTTCTCGCAAAAACCCGCGGTAGTAGGACGCAGACGCATGAAGCGCAACATCGACATCACTTCCTTTTGCAGGCACCTCGTTGTTGTTGTTCTTACTTGCGCTGCTGCGGCTGCCGCTGGCCCTCGCTAGACTTCCAGGGGTTCGCAAGCTCTTTGACCGAGGGCTTTCATTTTTCTTTTGTTTTCAATTTTGTGACGTAAGTGGGTGTAGGGACAAGAAGACTTCATTGGCCAAATTTGGACACATGTCAGAGAAGAGAGTGTAAAACAAAATTAAGATTCTTGCGTTGTTGGTGTAACGACCTTAATTTTTTTGGTTGCAAATTTTCGCCATTTTACAAAAGAAATGAATATTCTATCATTTCCTTCTTTTTTTTAAAGTAGCCAAGAAATGCGTTTTTAATTTTAAAATCGCCAAAAATAGCCTCCAATATGAAATGATGCTTACGATTTTTTTCACTTTAGTATTTGGAATATCTCCAAATTTGGCTAAATATCCTTATGTACTATCATCTCTTGAGCAATATTACAAAATTTGAAAACAAAACCATTGACTCGAACGTATAATCTAAATATAGTGAATTCAGACTTTTTCCCCCCTGGAAATATGGCAATTCTGGGCCATTTTTTCCACCAAAAAAACCAACCTTTGTATCAATAGAATGGCACATTTTTTTGTGGGTGCTATACAAAAAGTTCGTCACTAAAAGAAACACTGAGACTCTGTGGTCCCCAAATGGACCAACCTTATTTTTACTGGCGATCTTTTTTAGCCAAAAAAATAAATTATAAATCAAAAACTCAAAAATGAAGTCATTTTGCATGCTTTCAGAAGTGAGGACCCAAAAAAAAAAAAAAAAAAAAAAAAAAAAGTAAAAATCGCCAGATTTCTTCATTTGGTTTTCATTGTGTAGCCAAAATATAAAAGGATGATTTAAGTTTTGTACATCATAAATATGGTGGTCTGCTTTAGTGGGCAACAGAACTGGATAAAATGGCCCGTACCATAATATGTAAACGTGACGACGTATGTGACGTATTTCCTCTCTAAAAGGTAATATTTTGTCGTAGGGAGGTTCCTGTACTATTTCCCTTTTCTGAGGGAGGGACACCCAAGGGCATGAACCTGAGGTCATTCTTGACCCGAACCTCAGGAGAACACATGAGTACGAGAACCTCAGGAGAACACATGGGTATGAGAACCTCTCCCTTTACCTAACAACTCTCTTTTTAGTTCCTTCCTTCTTTCCCTGCTTCTTTCCCATTTTGTAGAAAAGAAATATTTCCATGGGAACTTGGGAACATATCAAATTGGGGGAGCTTCCCCAGGCATAATGCCCTAAGGTTCTTCTGCCGGGGGGAGATCCCTCAAACTACACATAGAAATAAAAAGGGAGTTGTTTACGTAACCTTGACATATGTGAGTTGCAAAATTATAAGTAACCTTTGTGCCATATGTTTCATGTGATTTTGATAAATGTAATCTAAGGGCCTTCTCTATAATGCTGTCGTCCCAACTCCCCCCCTTCCCCCACCTCCCCCCCCACACCCATCTCGTTGCCTTCATTTCATCAAAATTAATCAGTCCCCCAATTGCATGTCGCTTCCCATTGGCCTCGGTCCAAAATGGTGCCAAACAAATGTAGAAATAGCAATTGTGCTCAGCCAAAATACACCTTGAGTTGTGTATTTGTAATAATAACCCCATGCTTGGGATGATAAACAATTTTTCACAAGTTGGGAGTTTCATTCTCAACAATTTCAACAAAATATGGATAAAATTTTCCCTTCTTTTGGCAATACCTTTTGAGAATTATTTTCTATCAAATATCAATAGTATGTATCATATGTTAATTTTTTTTTTATATCCATGTAGGAGGGTAGGGGAAAGGAGTGAGGTAGGTAGGCTTGGAAGAGGTAGATTTGGAAAGCATGTCACCCAACATTTTTTATTAAAAAAATCACTATTTGGTGAGCATTTTGAAAAATAGAACTCTCACATTGTGTACATGGGTTCTTGCCACGTATCACAAGGAAAAAAGAATTGGACCAAGTCTTTAAGCTCCGTAAAGGCCATGGCCTTGGTCTTTACCTTACACATAATTTGCTTTAAATCTCTTTTACAAGAACGGTATTCGTTCAATAGTTTGCACTTTAATAGGTTGGAATTTTGAGAGGATTAAGCTCTTTTGACTATTATTTTTATGATTTTATATAACTTAATATATTTATGTTTATTGTCATGGGCACAAAAATTATCAACTTGAAGTATTCATGATTTATTTATTTATTATTGTCCATAAGGGTTAAGAAATTGGCATAAACTTTAACTTCAACTTGCACAAAAGATGGTCTAGAACATGGACCCCAAACAAACAAAAAGTTTATTTCAATATCCCCCCAACATTTTTCTTACCATGATTCTCTATGACCCTTGATTTGAAATATATATAAAATATAAAATATTTTTGACTTTATAATCAATACATCTTTTATTTACTTCTTGGTGTCTTTCAACATCATATTCAACCCTTTTAACCCTCAACATTTTGGCGTTTTTCATTTTTTAAAAAGAAATTTTTCATGTTCAACCTAGTGTCCCTAATGTTTTTAACATCTTTTTTCAATATTCCTACTATTCTTTATTGTGCTTTTGTCGTTCCTTGTCAACATTATTGTCTTTTTATTGTTCCCCATCTTTTGTCATCCTTGGAATTGTCCAAGTGCAAGTGTGTTTCTCTTGTTGACCAAGTTTAGGTCATTCTAAGACCAAAATGCCACACCAATTTTGATTTTGACTTGGGATCTCCTTTCAAGACCTTGGCCTAACAATAATCATAGTGGTTTTTTAAAAAATTAAAACTTTTGAAAATGTTATAGAAGTGAACTTTTTCTTAATTTTAAAAAGACCAAAGTTGAAGGAGAAAATACATTCTATTGATTTTAAATTTAAAAATAATTAAAAGGGGGAAAAAATGTTTATCCATTGCAAGGAAAAGGTGGTTATCTAAAAGTGGCAAATTAAAATGTTCACCTCCAAATCATTTGCGGAGGTGATATTAAAAGATTGTTATATGCCACTTCGCATTAAATATTAATGAATTTGACATTTAGAATGAATGTATCAAGTCTAATTAATTTTACAAACACAATATTGATTTTAAAATGTAGATTTGCCAATTTGATAAAATGTTTTAATGAATATTTCATTTTCAATGTTAATTTGAATTTTTAAAATTTTTGATTAAAAGGTGTCCACTAAAATGTTTTTAATATTTTAAAATTGAATTTTTTTAATATTTTATTTAATAATAAAAATTAATTCTTGTAAATTTATTATTTTCACTTTAATTAAAATCATTATTAAATTGAAAATTAAATTAAATAATATTTTTTAATTCAATGATTAAATTTTTATTTATAATTATAATTTTTTTCTCTTAATTTTGATTTTCAATATAGACCAAAAACTACCATCATATTAAATTCAATGTTATCGGCTTTTGGAATTATGAAAATTAATTGATATCAAATCCATTGAAGAATGTATGGATATAGAGTGTGGTTCAATGCTTTAAAATACACCATGACATGTTGTTTCTTTCATGTGAAACAAAATGTTGCTATTTAAAACATTATAAAACAATTTGCAATCATGATGTTTATGTTTAAAACTTTGCAATTTAAGAATTTTTTTCAAAACATAAATAATGTATCATTTAATATGATATTAAACTTAAAATTGTAGTTATTGAACAAAAAGGTCAAACACAAATACATTTGAATGTGAATCATGCATTTTAAAGTAACAACATGCACAAAGGAATCTTAAAATTTCAAGATTGTGGTGTGATATTTATTGATAATAGGTCAAAAAACATGTGATTTACAATTAACATGCAATTGATTTAACCAAAATATTAAATCTTTGTTGAGTAATATATAATTTGAAATCAAAAGCGAAACTTTGAACATGATTTCAACTACATGTGATCAATTTGTATGGTTTTTAAAGTCTTGCTAATTTCAATTTGCATTCAATTTGTAAACATGAGTGTATTGCCCACAAGCTAAATCCTTTTTTTTCCCCCTATTTTTGTCATTTCTTTGCATTTGTCTTTTTTTCTTGTAAAGCTTTATGGCGACAAGTCATTCATCCTTTTGTTCATCTAATTCAATTGCGGGCACACCTTAAAAGAAAGTTGATGGGATGATTTAATATATTCATAATTTTTTAAATAATTTTTCAATACTTTTGATTAATGTAGTTTAAAAGCAACTTCAACACATGTTTGTAAAATAATTAATGAATTTTGAAATTTTAATGTGAAGAACAAAATATTCCAAGATACTATGTATTTTCCTTCACAACATTTTGATTTTTGAAATATATATGTATATATATTACAACATTTTTACAAATCATATAATTGGTGTCAAAGATGTCAATTTACTATGGTAATAAATAAAATGTATATGTTCCAAATTGAATGTAATGATTCTTCAAAAAAATTAACGAAAATATTACAAACTTAATTAATCATGAATACATGTAAGGATCATTTTTCTTTAATAGAAAATTCATGCAAGGGTCTTTTTCAATATTTATGATAGGAAATTTTGGAGTATCAAACATTTCATTATCTCAATAGATTGTTGGTTAGTAACCATTGATTTTGTCATAAGAGATGCACAAAGTTATTTTAGCTTATTTATTCATATTTTGTATGCAATCTAGTAACAATGATCAAATTGCATTTTTCATGTATAATGTCCTATAAGCACTCATAAATCCTTATCAATTTTGTTAAAGATCGATTTTACAAGACAACAAAATGTCAAATGTGGATTTCAAAAATAATATTATTCAAAAATATGCCTCTTTGGCCATTGTTTGATCACTTTCTTTTATATTATTACATCTTCAAATTATTTTATCTTTTGTTTCATCTTGTTTAAATAATTTGACAAATATGTAAGTTTTAAATGTTTAGTTTTTTCCCTATCTCTTTTGAAAGATGAATACCCATGTCACATAAAACATGCTTGTAAATGTAAAAATGGGTTGATATCATGTGGTTCAAGTGTTACATAGTAATGATGTGATGCACAAAACTTAATCAAATTATCAAAACATATATCAAAATAATTTTCTTGGCACAAAAAGAAACATAAGAAAAACATTAAAGAGAATAGTACATTTGTTTTCTCTTGGGTTCACTAATTTTTTCAATTTTCTTTTTTCACATAATGCACACATAATGAGGTGGACATCACTTGTCGTGTAACACCTCAAGTGAATGCAAACCATAATGAAAGAAAAAATATATGTGCATGCTCAAACATAAGAAAACTAATGACAAAAAATGCTCCAAGAGTACAATTTACGTGATGAAAACACAATTCTAATATCTTCAATTCTATGATCAACCCTCATTGTTATTTGTGTTTGAAACACATTTTATTGAATCATTACAAATTAATTCATAACATGCTTTGACATTTCTTCTTTCTTGCCCTTTGTGCATACAACTCCCACATAATATTTGCATAATTGCAAGAAATCACACAAATTTATACAATTTATGATCTATGAAACAAAAAAAAAAGAAATAAAAGGAAGATTGAGCACCATTAATAATATCAAAAATGTTTTGTCATGGTTTTTTCACATGCTAAATGCAAATGGCATTTCTCATTTTCGGATTTTGCATTGACATTTACTCCTTTGTTAACAATCTTTTAAACAATGTCAACATATGCACATGACACCTAATTAAACAACACATGTTGATATGTCAATGACTTGACATATTAAAATAACCAAGGTTGTATGGGTATATTTTTACCCAAATATACCCACTAGGTACAAATAGGTTATATTATTTACTTTAATTTAGTTTTTTCAAATCAACATACCCTAATGAATCACATACCCAAAAGTATGTAAATTTGAAATTTTATACCCTATTCATAACCTCTGACATATGTAAAAGATACACATATCCATAGCAAAATATGTTTTGGCATTTAAATAGAAAAACATTAAGGTAAATATGTTTTAAACCCTAAAGTTTGATAGTTCTATTAATTAAATAAGGTGGCTCACAAGTTCCTTGTTTTCTATTTTCGAAATAAGCCAATTTGATTTGCCCATCACCAAAAAAAAAAAACTTTGGAAGCTTTCCACAATATACATTTTTATGTGTCAATGCAACATCTCCTCTTTGGCCCAACTATATAAATGAGAAGGTGAAAGCTTTGGGTAAACCATATGGGATAAAATTAAGGATTGTTAACATGTGGTAAAAGTGCACATGCTAGGAGTGGTAAATATATGTTAAGGATCAGTTCCCAATGGTAATTATGGGTGTTGATCAGAAGTTGGTAGTAGTTGAACAATAGGTATTTGTAGATGTGATGGTACTAGCATTTGCAAAAACATTTGCTAGCATTGGTCTGATTCAAATGGTAGTTACAAGGTTTGACTTAACCCAGTTGGCAAATGTTGGTTTTGATTCAATGTTAACAGTATTTGAACAAGTGGTAGACTTTGCATATGTGGAGGTGGCAATGACATCCATAGATTTTGCATTTATTGATATTGATTATACACGACAAATCTTGTAGGAGGATTAGGACATTGAAACATTGTCCAACTTGGAACATGAAATTACCAACTAAGCGAAAGCCATTGATAGCCCATATTCATTTGTGGCATGAATTGCCATGGCTAAGCTTGGTAATCCATAGTAAGAGGTTGTTGGGTTTGAGGTGCAATTGGATAATTTATAGTAGGAGGCCTGAGGTTTTGTGGTGCTGTTAGTTGGACCACTACAACAATTGTTTGAGGTTGTCCTACAAAATCAAAATAATGAAATCATTTAACACATAATGCATTTGAACAACAGTAGACCTAATTACCTACTAGTTTGCACATTTAAAACTATGCATCATTAAAAGAGACAAAAATAAACTAAACCTCCAAGAGTTGTAACCAAGTTGTGATTTGAAGTGATGGTTGATTTTTGAACTCCAATAGTGTCAACTTCAATGTAACAACAATCAGGAGCTTTTTACCCATCATATATTTCATACCCTCTTCACCATCACCGGATTCATCTTGTTGTGAAAGGGAGGGAGATTTGTCTTTGTTGACAAGGGCCATTAGTCTTTTCTTCTTAAACCATTGCTTTGGTTGTTTTTTGAATTTTGAATTTTATTTTTGCAACTAACCAACCTTATGCAAGTATTTGAGCTACAAAGCTTAAGAATTCACAAAAATACTAACTATCACCTACTACAAATTGACCCAAAAAAAACATACAACAAAGTAAACTTTAAACACTTGAGCATGAAAAAATTTCAAAAACCACAACATATACAAACATGTCTTCAAACATTGGTAGTTGGAGTGTTGTTGCACATAAAGCGTTAACTCTTCCCCAAGTCTACACAATTAGAAATATGGCTATCTATAAGATTCATACAACTAGCAAACAAGTCTTAACATGCCAATGCATATATTTGTTAGTAGTATAACAATTTGGCCAGTGCATATATCTAGCAACAATAGCAAATGGGATTTTGTTGTTGGATTCTAATTCAAATGGGGTGGATAATGTACAAGCATACATTTGCACTTGTTTGCAAAAACCCTAATTTCAATTTTCAACCAAACTAGTTAGTGGACCATGTTTTGGATTTCGTAAAACACTTGTTTTGGAGCTTTCACCTTCTTCTCTTCATTCGAACCAAAAGACTCTTCTAATTCATTCTCAATGTCATCTTCTCCAAAATCCTTGTCCTTATCTATCTTCAAGTTAAGCTCTCCTTCTAAACATTTTGCTCCTTGGCTAGACTCAAAACTACTCTCAACCAGAACTTGTGTGGATTTATGAATCAACATACTACTATGTCAAGGTGTGGTGATAGTTTTGTGCACATGAAGTCTGTGAAAACTTTTTGTTGATGGTTTAACATTGCTTGCAAATTTTTTTTCTTTGCAAAAGAACAAATGTGAGGTGTGAAAGATGCAAAACTAAAAAACTAATTGTGTTGAATCTTGAAAATGAGTGTCAAGGCAAAAATAAGATGTGAGTGAAGGAAATATATTTTGAACTTCAAGGGTTTAGATCTAAAAGATCAAATGGCCTTCAATCTAGATTTTTAGATAACTTACTTAAAACTCTCAACTCTGAAACTTTTCAAGAATACAACCTAAACCTGAACAAACAAGTTTTCTCTTTTTTTTGACAAGGACCAAAACCTAAAATGCAAGAATGCAAATTTTGTCACATGGCTTTTGAATCGCATCCAATCATCTTCAAAGATAGAGCAGAAATTCGTTTTCCACCATGGTGTGCTTGCGAACATTCTCATAATCTTCCTTAGATGGAGGTGCGGCATCAATTTTTGCACCTTCCATCACTCGGTACACTTTTGTAGGTGGGGTGCCTTGTGGCACTTCTATGTCTAAGTGCTAAGCAAAGTGCTAAGCAAATTACAAAGGTACCACATCAATACTCTAGCATTTTTATGTCTGAACAGATTATGAGGGCTACTGTGTGAGGTAAACAACAACCTTTATCCTTGCATCCTCATAATTTAATTTTCATTATATTCAAGATCTTTCCCTTATGGATATCAAAATGCAGGACTATCATAAGCGCCACTACTCCTCACTCACACCTCACATTTCAGAACTATTATTGTCAATACAACATCAACACCTTTCAATTTTTAGTGTTTATGACTGAAGATCATAAGCTCCTCATGAATGTATTGTGTAGAGCTCTTGGACAAGCCTAGGAACTAGGTTAATTAGGAGTTGTATTTGTTGACTTCTTTATATGACTAAACTATGTCATACTTAGTCACTTTAATATGACATAATTTAGTCATATTCGGTGACTAATGTAACTAAATATGATTGAGTTTAGTCACATTTAGTGATTGAATATGATATAATTGACTAATTATGACAAAGTTTTGTCAACATGTTAGAGTGTCAAGTATATTATCCAAGTATTTGTAATTGAAACCATAATGTAAAAAAATGTAATATTAATTAAGTAGCAATATTGATCAACTTTATTAATGTATTAATATAATTATAAATGGTTATTAATTAGTTAAATAATCGCCTTCTTCAATTATCTTGCACAATCATTAGACTAAATTCCACTATGAACTTTAATTAATGCATATGATAATTGAAGAGTAGTTGTGCTTTTAATAATGTATACATGATTATAATGTTGTATGCACAAGTATACAAGTAAACAATAGCAACATGCCAATGTAAAAGTACATTGCATCTAATTATCTTATAGTATTGTGTTCTTCTATAATAACTTGATGTTTACACACAAATCTGCAAAAATTGTTCATGTTTTGCTTATCTTATGTACTTTTGCATTATATTAGTGTTGTATGCACAATTTAAAAGTACATTAATTACGTTTGGCTGCAAATGTATTATATACTTCTACATTAAATTGTCGTTATATGCACAAATATGTAAAAGTACATTAACTGCATTTGGTTGCATTTGTTTTATGTATTTTTGCATTAAACTAATGTTGTATGTAGAAGTATGTAAAAGTACATTAATTACATTTGGCTACATCTATTTTCTATACTTCTACATTGAAATTTATATGCACAAGTATGTAAGAGTTGCATTTATTTTCCATTTCAATGGCCAAGGGATTTTAATTGATTATAAATAGGTACAATGTATTGTGTTGGACTATGCAAGTCCAAGAAATTGCCAATTGGCCAAATGCAAGAATTGGACTATGTAGGTCCAAGAAATTACCAATTGGCCAAAGCTTATAATTACCTATTTACAATGTATTTTTTCATGACCTCTTTGAATACATCACTAATTATTTGCCATGTTGAAAAATGACAATCTAATATGAAAAAATATGTAACATCTATTATTGCCATACTTCTACATTAGAAAATTAGATGCACAAGTATGTAAAAGTTACATCTATTTTCCATTTCAATGGCCAATGGATTTTAAATTGAACATAAATAGGTGCAATGTATTGTGTTGGATTTTGTAGGTCCAGGAAATTATCAATTGGCCAAATGCAAAAAAACATGGATGCCCAAAAGTTATTTGAGGTTGAAGACTTTGAGGCAAATCAACAAGGTTTAACCAGTTATGAATGCCCGTGCATGTACTGCCATGGTGTAAGAACTCAAATTTGTAGCATAATTGAAAAACATTTGAAACAACATGGATGAAATCCATATTTTCAATGGCCAATGATGGTATAAAATCCTTAAACATTACAAACCTCTTCCGATGTTGAAGTTTTTTTTCATGTGATAAGTACTTTGCTAAAATTGGTTTTTTTGGGTTTGCCATGTTGAAATAATTGGGTTTTTGTCCATGTATAATTAATGTGAGTTATAAAGACTATAGTTAGTCTTTTACAAATGAGATTTGTTGGGTTTTTCAATTGGCCTTGTTGTTGTATTAGACTAGCAATTTTTGTCCATGTACAACACATGTGAGTTACAAAGACTATAGTGCATCCTTTATAAATGAGACTTGCTAGGCTTTTAAATTGGCCTTATTATTGGAATTTGGATAGAGACCAATAGAGAATGATGTACTTAAGGCCAATGAAGTTGAGGGGCAGGCCACAAGAGCCCCAATAATGTTTGGTTTGTATAATATACCTACATTTGACTTTCAAGTTCAAGTGCATAGGATCATTGTCAAAGCATTTGCCTCTTTTCACTAGGAACTATCATTTTAATTAATGTGAAAATTTATGTTGTAATATTATTTACTCATTTTACATAAGCAATAATAAATAATAAGTAAAATAAATTATTATTATTATTTGAAATTTGTTGTAAAATTATTCTAACATTCTATTACATAATAACAATTATATATTGTAAGTACATAAATAAATATTCTAGTATATTGGAATGTAATTCTTACCATTATCAAAATTAAATTAATTCATTTAATTATAATGGAAATATTTTAAATTTTAAAATATTAAAAATTAAAATTATGAATATTTAAGCTGAATTATAAATTATGTGTATATTATAATTAATGTATAAGTAACGTAATTATTATGATTTTATAATAATTATATATTAATTAAAATTATTTTATTTTAATAAAATATAAAATATCTAATATTATATTACATGTTGGAATATATTTAATTTATTTGAAATTATAAGTAATTTAATGTAATGAAATTAATATAATTACAATAATCATATCAATGACTTTAAATATAATAAAAATATTATGAATATTAAGTTTAATCATAAATCAAATTATTATTATAATTGATGTATATAGACATATGTTGATTGTGCCTAAACACCACTTTGATGGGACTTTAAATGGTTATTCTTGGATGATAAATCCAACCTATATATAGATGTAATCCAATTTAGTTGCAAATTAATTGTAAGCTAGTTGTATGTGATTCGGTTGATGTTATCATGATGTCACACCAGTTGTAGAAAGCATAAATTTAGTTGTAAAAATCAAATAATCACAAGTAATTATAAATGCATTGGTCACATATTGGCCTTTTTCTTCTAGTGGAAGTGTGCAAGATTCTAAAAGCTAGAAACACATAGATGAAAAGTGGTTGAATTTTGCAAATGAGCCACATAACATTAGGTTTGGGTTGGTGCTTAATGGGGTCAATCCACTTGGGGACTTAAATTCATGCCATTTTACATGGCCAGTGATTTTATTGAATTATAATCTACTAGGCTTTGGTTGGTAATTAAGCGATATTTCATGATGTTAACCCTAATCATTCTTGAAAAGGAATTAGTAACATCTTCCAATGTGGATGTGTATCTACAACCCTTAGTTGATGAGTTGCATGTGTTGTGGAAAAGTGTGAAGGCTTGGGATACATATTTGGGGGCATCATTTAGTTTTAAAACTATGTGTATGTGGAGCATACATGATTTTCTAGGTTATGGGTTATTTGTAGGTTGTGTGACAAAAGGTCAAATAGGATGCCCACCTTGTGGTCCAACCATAGAATTTCGTTTTGCAAGAAAACTACAAAAAATTGTATATTATGGAAGTCGTCATTACTTGCCCAATAACCACCCTTATTGAAAAGCAAAAAATGTTTTCAATGGGCAAGGAAAATTTTGAAATGCACCTAGGAGAGTGTTTGTTGTAGACATTATACAATGGGGCTTGGAGTGATAATCATGGTTGCAAGCTACTTTAAGAAATAAACCCAAATCCAAACTTGACCCTATGCACAAACAAGGCATCAAGCGGCATAACATCATTGTCATGCCCATATGCATGGCCCCATACATGACGATCGGTTACAGGCATGCCAATCATGCCTTTAGGGTTAATGTATGTTCTTAGGTTAATGTATGTTATTAGGTGTTTTAGGGTTATGGCTTATTTAGGGTTTTAGCTTTGTTGACGGTTATATAAAAGGTCAAGTTCTTCCCTTCTCTTGTTAGTTTTTTTATAATTCTTTTGTCAGGGAGAGTTTCCTCCATAGTAAGACTGGATTTTTAGATGCTCACAGTGGCTATTACACAACCACTATTTACATACACTACGTTTGCTTTCCTTCTTTTCAATTTAATTCTAAAAAAACTACTATTTGTCAATTTATGTTGAAAGCAACAAATTTTTCTTGGCTTTGAATTTCTTGGGTTTCTTTTGATTGCCAGTTTCTTGTGTTCTTGAATTGTTACTAATTTTTCTTCTTTTTATACTTTTGTACTATAGCTACAACATGAACAACAACAACTATAACTAGCAACAACATAAACAAGGGAAAAGGGACACCGGAAACAAGCTACAAGTTGTGAAATTCGGAGTTCCGAAGCTTTGGAGGGAGGAAGGAGCGAACAACTCCAAAGCTTGTTTTACTGCCAACTTTAGGTCTTAGGAGCACGTGCACACACACACAAGGTGATTATAGTACAAGATTTGCACCAAGTGATGCAACCCCACATACACTTGTTTTCCTTGTACACGGGTTTAGAGGTTAACATATGGGCTATGCACTCCTGTGTGTTTTTGAGCGTGCAGTCATGTAATGAATAGCTCTTATAGCAGCTCTGGAAGAAAAAGAAGAAGAGAATAATATAAAAAACACAAAGTTTAAGAAAAAATAAATTATCTTTTCTCTTTTGCATGCCATTGCCGTAGAGCTCGTGAATGCAGACCACTCTGCAGTGTTACTATCGGCATAGTCTATCACAGTCGTAGTCCATTTCATTTAGCCATTCTGTTTCGTTGTTTCGTTCACACATTCCATCGATGTCTATTGCCGTTCTATCTTATGTTCGTCGCCATTCAGTTCGACATCCGTTGCTGTCCGTTCGTTTAGTTCCATTTGTCCATCGACATCCGTCCATTGACGTCCATCCACTAACGTCCGTTTGTCGCCGTTCATCCCCATTAACACACCGTATTTTTCAAACCATATGTTGTGTCAGAATTTTGTATCTAATGCTTTGTATTGCTACAAAATTTTGGGGCATGGGACAACATGATGACAACATTACCGTTCAGCCAGAGCCAAAATATCAGCTACAAAGTAACACACAATCATTTGAACCAATTTTTTTGAATTCACGATTGTCATGACAGTACCATCAAATGTCTATAGCGCCACCCTCATATAGTACAACTCTTCTCAGGAATTCAAGTTCAAGTTACATTACATCAATGGTACATCAGAGTCCATTTGGAGGGGTTAATTAGTGGGGTACACCTACTGTCGCATCAACTTTCACACCATCACTATATATTCCGCTCCAAATCGTGACCTCTACACCCATATACACCATGGAGGTCAGCAATTGCTCTTGGAGAATTGAGAAGTTCAATGAAGGCCAGGTACCATTTCTTTGAGGGAATTCAAGGCAACTTCATCAACTGTGGGTTGTGAATTGAAGCTCAAGTATTACACTAATTACATCGAAGCGTTCACATTCAAACAACTGGCCTATTATGTGCACTATGAAGCATTGGATGTCTATGAGCAACATGTTCCAAGGATTTTAGGCTTCACACAAATCCCCAATCCAGCTTATGCCACAGCCATTGTCACCGCCCCTCAAGCTGCACTATAAACTACCATTACACATCATGGGATTGTGCCCAATAATCCAGATCCGGTACCTATTTCAATAAATTTTTTTCCTCGACAACTCATTGTCGTTACCACAAACATTCCTCCCACCATCAATGCACCATCTTTTGTTGATCCAGTGGGGGAATTCTTTTGAGTTCTTGAGTTAGAACTTCTGGTCAAGAATTCTGAAAGAAATTTGTAGCTCACCACCTTCTCTTGGTAGAAGGATGAAACCCTCAAGATGCTCTACATGACGCTTCTCAAGTTGAAAGAAGACACTCAGAGCATCACAAACCTGGAAGCTGCCCATCGGTATCTTCGTTTGTTAGAAAGTATTCCAACACTCAATGTGTAGGTTTTGCAATGGTTTTTTGCAAAATTTGGAAACTCGTACACTTTGTTGGATGTGCACAATATTTCTGAAAAGCTAGAATTGGTTCATGCACACTATGAGGCTAGTATTATGAAGCCTCCATCACGTTCAAGGCCTAAGCTTCCACCAGTTGTGCCAATCAGATCATCACATTCTTTTTTAAGGGCTAAAGTGGTGCATTCGGCTGCACCCATCCTACTTTAGTGTAACTATCATGGCAATCTTGCCCACAAAGCTAATGAATGCAACATTCCTTCTGAAAATCTCTTTTGTGATTATTGTTGGAAAGAAGGACATTAGGAAGCTATTTGTTTTGCCAAGTTCTCATAACAGAAGCAACTCCAATTACCATAGCAAAATTTACTAGCATCTTCCATTGACCCTCAATCAAAAGCCAAGGCACCTCAACCTTTCACTCAGGCTTTCTCCACCAAAGGTAATTACAATAAGAATGTTAAGAAGAAAGAACACAATGTTGACAAGAAGGAGGTGTTTCAAGCCCATGCCGTTCAAATTCAAACTTTGCAGAATGAACTCGAAGCATTAAAGGCCTAACTTGCTAATTTAAAAAGCAAATCTTCCCAACCAGCTACTCATGCCCAACTTGTACAAGGTTCAGGATCACGAGAGGGACCTCCTAGGTCGTTCTATGGCCTCTCACACAATGCCATGGTTGGGGAGTATGTTCTTTCAAGTGCACACAATTCTAGTCTCACACTAGAATTTGCCACTTCTTTTTACCCTTCCTATTTCATGACACAAGAGGTGTGGCACCCAAAGTTTCTACCACTAGGCAAGTAATTCAAACTAATGGACTCGCATCTAGTTTAAACCCTATTACTAGGGCTAGAGGAGTTCAAACAATCATGCCATAATTTTTTCGTCCTCTTAACACAAAAAAATAAGACACCTTGATGGCGAAGGGGGTGGAAACTACTACACCATAGGCTGCTAAGGCATCAAATTCTCGTGTCCCAGGAATACATGTACATCAGGAAAACATATAATTTTCCATTGATTAACTTATGGAGTGCCAATTTCAAATGCGTGAAGTGGTGCAAAAGCTTGTGAATACATCGTAGTTTAGTTTTCAAGATTTAAAGCTAAGCACCAAGGACATAATTGCAGTACTAAAGGATACCTTAAACACTACATCAAGTCCTCTACTAACCCCTAATCCACATGTTACACGGGTCCTATATAACACCTTGGAGAGATACTCAATTGGTTCATGTGTTGTAAATGGCGTTCGTAATTTAATCATTATAGCATGGTTATACTAATGGGCTCTCCTACCTCTAATTTTACATTCACATGTCAAAAGGGAGCTAAGAACACCTCATTTGTGGATTTGTTACTTAGCAAAGGTGTTGTGGATAGCTATTCTTTCCACACAGTCTCTCATTCATTTTCGAAAGTGATGTTTAGTGAGAAAACTTCCATCGCCACCGGAGTTGCCATTGTCAACAATACGGAGTCAACAATTTAGGTGGGAGGACATACACCCAAAGTGGTACTTCTTAATACAAGTGCCCAACCAATGATTCTTGGAGTTCAATTTGCCAAGAAGATGGGTATGTTCGACTCCAAACTATAGAAATCTATGTGGCAAATTCGCACTGCTAGTGGGAGTGTAAAGGAGGTATTTGGGGAGAATTCGGATTTGATTGCACTTTACTTTAATGAAGGTACAGATCAAGAGCTTTGCCTACATGTAAAATGTTTAGTCAGTAATGCCACTAATTACGATTTGTTCATTGGGCAAGAGGCCCTGTTTCCACTAGGTTTCATAATTGACAACTGGTTCGAACATGTGTATTACCGAGTGGATTGGGAGACTAATGGCCACCACCTGGGATACATACCCCTTGATTTACATGGGAACCATAGTCCTATGGCTCACCATTGTATGCTCAAGGAAACACACACTATTTCGTACATATAATAAGTTAATCATGAGTGGATAAAAAAAGGAGATGAAGAGGAGATAACTTACGCCCAAACTACTGAAAGCTTGAGGGTGGTTCCAGTTGACATTCAACATGGACCAGAGGTTTTATAAAGGTTCAAAGCTCACAAGCCCACGAACCCTTGGTCAAAGCTCTATCTAATTTTTAAAACATGGAGAGCCATGGCGAACCAATTAAGCTAATACTTTGTCAACTAATCACCTGGACACCGCCCAAGGAAGGGATTACATTACTAGAGCTCTTTGGTGGTATTGGTACAAGTTTCAAAGCCCTATTACAATTAGGGATGGTGGTTTGGAAGTATTTCTACATAGACATTGATCCTATTGCAAGGCAAGTGGTGGCATCAAAAATGATGGAGCTCATAACCAGATTTTCCACAATAGCTTGCAATCACCACATGGAAGGCTAGTTGCACTTTCTTGCCCTTTGACATATAATTAATTCGAAAGAAGCATATGGAATTACTTGGCCCTGTGGACTTCATCATTTTAGGTTGAAAGTGTCAAGGATTTTCAATGGCTGGATTTGGAAAAGGCTTGTGTGACACAAGATCCGATCTTTTCACGGACATGGTACAATTGATCACTTGGGCTCAATCCATTTCTCCTACGTTTGGTTATATAATTGAGAACACCCCTTCTCAATTTGATCAGAGGGAAAAAGTTTAGGAGCATTAAATGCTGGTCAAACATTACCTTGGGGAGTCGTTCCTACTTGATGTAGCACAATGCGATTCCTATGCGCACCAACTGCACAACTAGTGGACCAACCTTGCACCACTGTCAGTTTTGTAGTTGGCTCTGAGATTCACCATCAAAAACCCTAACCTGCAGGTTTCTCACATATTGGATGATCAAAGTTCCTACCAACCAGTTACAAGGCAAGAAGAACCTCCTTGGTTTCCTATGAACACAATAGGAAAACCAAGAGGTGTTTGGCCCACCTTTGTTTCCTTCCTAGGAGCACAATCTTTTCAAGGAGATGGACCAGGCCTGGTGTATCATCATGCTTCAGCCACTTGGGATGAACCAAGCCTAGAAGAAAAAGAAAAGGCTATGGGGTTCCAAACTGGCACTACTAGTCACACTAAGGTGACTAGATTGGAACATAACGTTCTACTGGGGAGAGGCATGGACCTAAATTCCCTTACATGGTTATTAGTAACATGTGTACTCTTTCAAATGTACACAACACCAACACCGATTTAATTAGCTTGTAGTTTAGTTGATGCGACTACATGGCACCCCAACCAAGGACACTTGCCTATCTTCAACACTCTACACTTCACTTTTAGTTTTGGGGGGGAGGAGGTACCATGTAATTTGACTCAAGTTGTTTCTAATACACCTAGAGGTACATAAGCTTCTAAAGAAACAATTATAACCTTTTACGATTTTGCGCAGTTGGATAATGGAGAACCTAATACTCCAGGTTCTTCAAACACATTTTCCAATTCCATTCCATGTGTTTTCCAACTACCCTTTCGTTATGGGGAACCAACTCACGAAGAAGGAGAAAAACTAGGTCACAAACTTGTTAATTAAGTATGAGAATGTGTTCAATGAAAAACTTAGGTAGGTGTAAGACCATGCAATTCTCTATAGACCTTACAGATGAGACACCCATCTATCGGAGGAGGCATAGGTTAAGCAAGCATGAGTGGGAATTGGTAGATGAAAGATGCAAAGAGCTCCATGAGGCTGGTCTCATTCAACCATCAAATTCTGATTTCACAGCCGCTATAATAATGCCAGCAAAGAAGGATTCAACTAGATTATGGATTGAGAAAAAGGTGTGTAGGGATTATAGGCCTTTGAACCTGGTTACACCTCATGATAGGTATCCCATGCCCATCCTTGAAAAATTGTTTAATACCATTGGAGACTCAAACATTTTCACAATTGTGGATCTGAGGTAAAGTTTTAACTAGATTGTGCTCGCTGTGAAGGATCGCAAGGAAACAACATTCCATGGAAGCAACAAGTTGTGGGAATGGCTTGTGATGCCTTTTGGATTGAAGAATGAACCTATCTTATTTAAGCGAGTCATGGACTAGGTTTTCGAACGGATAGATTTCCTAAAGTGCTACATAGATGACATCCTAGTGCATAACAAGGGACTCTTGCAACACTTGGCTCATCTTGAAGAATTATTCAAGAGGCTCCACAAAGTCAATATGAAGATCCATCCTAAAAAATGTGAGTTTGTTGTCACCTTAGTAGTCTACCTTGGACACAAAATTTTGCCAAATGGTATTATGGCTCATTGGGCCAAAGTAGAAGCCATTTTGGATATGCTCAATCCTATTGATGTTCACACTTTGAAGAGCTTCATTGGATTACGTAAGTACTACATGATTTATGTCCAAGATTTCAATAATATTCCTCATCCTCTCTATGCATTGTTAAAAAAGATATTATTTGGGCATGGAGTGAAGAGGCTCAGGAAGCTTTCCACACACTTAAGGAAAAGCTTTCAAAGTTCCCCATTATAAGAAGACCTGATTTTAACAAGGTTTTCGTTCTACACACTAACTGGAGTGCTTTTGGTATTGGTGTTATTCTTGGCCAACTTGATGAGGAAAACAAGGAATATGTTATCGCCTATGCATCTCGAAATAACAAGGCTCAAAACAACTACTCTTCATACAAGGGGGAATGTCTTGCTATTGTATGGGCTGTCATACATTTCAAGCATTATCTTTATGGCACCAAGTTCACTTTATATACCGACCACCAGCCTATCAAGTGGTTGATGACCAATGCCAAACTTACTAATAAGTTAGCTCGTTGGGTGCTTATACTTCAAGAGTATGAGTTCAAGGTTATTCATCAACCTGGTATTACACATCAAAATTTGGATACCATGTCGTGGAGACCCTTCACTACCTCTAAAGATTTTTTAGAAGCTAGGCAAGGCTTCGACCAAATTTCAACAGTACATGTATATTATGCATTTAATTATCTTACATTACGGCAATGTAACCTGGTTGAGCATCCCATTGTGGATATATGGGAGGACTTGGACATTCTGATGTTTTTATAACATGGGGAATACCCTCCCTAAGTTACATCAAGTTATCAAGATCGCATATAACAACGGTCCAAACATTATTCATGGAGGGACAATCACCTTGACCAATGTTATCATAAGGTGACAGAGTGGTTCCTCCACCACATGAACACCCTGGTCTTATTCAGAAGGTACATTCGAAGCTTGGACACTTTGGAATTAAGCGTACTTATAGCCTTTTCGCTCCTCATTACCATTGGAAAGGTATGTATGTTCAAGTCCTAGACGTCATTGCTAGGTGTGAACAATGTGATAGAGTGAGAACTTCTTTCTCCTCTTGATAACTCACGCTTTCTCCATTCCCTATTCAGGGCATGTTCTATCGTTGGTCATGTGATTTAGTTGGAAAGTTACCACAAAGCTCTAGGGGTAATGTCTACATCATGATTATGATTGAACATTTTTCAAAATGGGTCGAACTTGTTATGTTATCGGACAAGTCATCACACAGCACCAGCCATGTTTTTTTACAACATGTCTTAAGTAGGTTTGGGGCTTGTGCTGAGTGCCTTACTAATCAAGGATCAAAATTCAAAGGAGAATTCCAAAACCTACTTGATCATGTTCTCATTAACCATCGTTGAACTTCAAAGGATCATCATTGGGAACAAAGAGGATTAGGACCTGGCCCTACCTTATATTGCCATGGGTTACATGATGTCCAAACATGCCTTTTTGTCTCATTTCGCTCCTTACTTTCTATTTTTTGGAAGACATTCCATTCCACCCTCTTCCATTGATGTTCAAGTGGACCAGGTTGTGGACTTGGACTCCCTAGCTGTTTAGGTTAGGGTCATCATAGAAAGGGCTGCTCTATTTAGGAGGGTTATGCCCATGGCCATGGAGAACTTGTCCATTGCACAACATCAAGAGACCTTTCGATATGCACACACACGAGGTGGCAATTACAAAAACAATTTGATGTTGGTGACTTCGTGTATCTCCAGCGGCAACCTAATGATATTTTAAACATTTTTTCCAGTCGCATTATCTTGAAAATTAAGGCAATTAGGCCTTCAAATGTGTTGGAGTTGCAAGGAGCTAACGGATGCATAATTCGAGATCATTCCAAAAATTGTGCTCCCTGCCACCTGCCAAACTTGGATCCTACCATTATCACGTCGACTTGGATTCCTTCACTTGATTATCCATGTTAAGTATGTCAATGGAAAGATGATGTTGATCAAATGTTGCTTTGTGGTAATTATAATGGTGGATATATACCATCTATTCTGCCTCAAGCTGGAGCTCACTCAAGTTCCCGTCGGCATTTGGTACTATTCATCATGTTCTCCTACAACACTTTGATTTTTACTCAAACCATGCCACGATTTTCTTGGCTCAGGTCTGAGGGGGGATGCATGAGAATTTCATATCAGCCTCCTCTTGTACATTATATATATACATATGTGCATGGATCTCTTTTTGGTTGATTAGTTTCTACCTTTGACTAGTTTTAGTTTTTTTGTTCAGTACAATTTATTATGAATTTACACCCTGATGACACTGAATGTCACAACACTACACGTCACGATAGTTGTCATGTTTGTATGCATGGCCTCATACGTGATGGCTAGTTACGGGCATGCCAATCATGCCTTTAGGGTTAATGTACATTCTTAGGTTATTATACCATATTAGGTGTTTTAGGGTTATGTCTTGTTTAGGGTTTCAGCTTTGTTAACGGTTGTATAAAAGGTCAAGCTCTTTCCTTCTCTTATTAATTTTTCTAGAATTTTTTTGTTAAGGAGAGTTTCTTACATAGTTAGAGTAGATTTCTAAATGCTCACGACGACTATTGCACGACCACCGTTTACATACCTGCGTTTGCTTTCCTTCTTTTCAATTTAATTATACATGAGAATTTCATCTTAGCCTCCTCTTGTGCATTGTATATATATGTGCGTGCATCTCTTTTTGGTTGATTAATTTCTACCTTTGACTGGTTTTAGTTTTTTTGTTCAGTAGAGTTTACTATGGATTTGCACCCTTACAACACCGAATGTCATGACATTACACATCACGACATCATGTTCTCACTTCCCTATTGGGAAGTAAATAAATATAACCATGCCTTGAAATAATTTGGTTTGTGTAACTATGTTAATTAAATTTTATTTCCTTGAACCAAAATGCTTGCATTTTGTTGTTATTGGCATATTAGGTGTCAAAATCCTTATGTTTATTAGGTTAAATTGCCTTGAAATTACTTTTAATTACCTAATTAAAAACCTATTGATGTCAATGTTGGTATTAAAAATTTCAAGTGACTTAAGATAATTGTTGTTGAAGAATTGTACCACGTTGTTTCATCCAAATGCATGTATGTATGCCAAGGATTGTTAATTTGTAACATTTTGGATGTTATGCATTACGAAAAGAACTTGTGTGAAAACCTCATGAAGACTATCTTTGGCACAAAAGACACAACATCTGTCCATGAAGACCTACAAGAATGTGGCATATGGTCACATTTATGGCTATAACATGTTGCAAGAAAGATCATCAAACTTGTAGCCTCATATGTGTCAGATGAAGAAAAAGATAGGTTTCTACAAATTGTGGGAAGTTTAAAAACACCTTCCAACTATGTGTCTTCGTTGAGGAAGAGAGTTCACAAGGATGGGATATGAAAGGGATGAAATCACATGATTATCATGTGATGATGCAAATAGTCTTACCATTATGCATGTGCCATCTTATGGCAAAAGGTTGCAATATGGCAATTATTCAATTGTCCCATGTTTTCAAACAATTATGTGCCAAAATGTAGATTCAATAGTAATTGGGGGGGGGGAGGGGGCTCAAGAAAGATGTGGCAATTACATTGGCATTGTTGGAGCAGAAATTTCCTCCATCATTTTTTGATATCATGAAACACTTGTTAATTCATATGGTTGGAGGAGTTGGAATTATGTGGTTTGGTTCACACACATTGGATGTACCCTGTTGAGCATTACCTCAAAACCTTGAAAAGATTTGTGAGAAATAGAGCAAGGCTTGAAGGAAACGTGGTAGAAGGCTATGCATTGCAAGAGGCATTAAAGTTTTGCACAAATTACTTACAAAATTTTACAGCCACAAGTCGAAGGGTGTGGGATGAGATAAAAAACCCATGCATGAATGATGAAATGTTTCAAGGAAATGGGGAGGCACAACTTTTGACTACAAACCTCCGTGACATGGCACATTCATTTGTGTTACAAAATGTGGATTTGATGTATGAATGACGCATGTTACCTATACACCCATGTTGTAGCAAATGGGAATTTTTTAGTAGATTTGTTGGTATTGTTACAAATGTTAGCCTTGAAATTGTTACAAATTTGTTTGAACATCATGGATTGGTTATAAGTCATGAAATTGAAAGTTACAGTTGGAAATTATGACAGGAAATATGTAAGAGAAGTCAAAATATGGAATCAAAAGAGGAAAGAATATTTATCTTTCCAAGGCCGATTGAAAGCAAGGGTTGTTATATTCCCAGCTCACCGTAAGGAAGTGCCCCCATTTCCAATGTGGATAAGGACCTTCATTGCTACAATTATCAAAGAAGGTGACATAATTGACAAATACATTATGCACATGTCCATGCCACCAACGCTTAAAGCTAAGTCTTATTGAACAATGTGGGCATTTGGAAACCACATTTGTCTTTCAAGTGTAGAAGAACATTTGACAACATGTGATAGTTGTGTGGCAATAACTTTTGAACATGAATGTGTGTTAGGACTAAATGACGAAAGGCCAATTTTTGCAAAATTGGAATATGTGGGATGGGTTGAAAATATACTAGACTTTAACTGTGGGGTGTTAAATGTCGTTGTTTTGTTGTGCAATTGGGTGAAAGCAAATTACATTGGGAGTAGTGCAACAATGAAGCAAGATGAATATGGCTTCATTTTCATAAACTTTGTTTCTTTGATTCCCATTTATGACTAATCTTTTGTTTTCCCATTGCATGTAGATCAAATGTTTTTCTCTAATGACCCAAAGGAAAGAGGATGGAAAATAGTTTTGAGGAAATAACCCCATGGGGAACGAATAACTAAACAAGTTCAATTTGACCTTACAAAGTTTGATATGTTTAGGTTAGAAAATGATGATCCATATTTAGGTCTACAAGCTTCAATCTCCATTGATGAGGCAATTCAACCTATTGTGATTGTGGGAGGTTTTGCAATTACTGTTGTGCTTGATGGAGGGGAAGACGATGGAGCAAATAATGATGAAGAATATGTAGGAGATTTTAATAGTGATGGTTAGTATTTCCATTTGCCCAAGTGTCAAATACATATTTTAAATCGAACTAGCCTTGGATTTTCCAAGTAAAATAACATAATGTTATCTTGCTTTTGTTAGGTTTTATTGTCAAGGATTAGATGTTATTTGATTATGTTGTAAGATTACATGATAACTATTTAGTCCAATAAGAGAACATGACTATGTTTATGTTGAATGCTTTTGTGAAAAATTTGAAACATGGTAATTTGCATGTTGTTAAAAGATGTGCCAATAGATTTATGATGTAAAATTGTTTTTCATGTTCTATAAGGATCAAGGGGATTGAATTTAATTTCATTTTTTTGTTACTTTTATATTTTCTTGCAATTGATGTTTTAAAAAGTAATGACTATGTATTCATCATCAAAATCACATTAATGCAATATTTCAACAATTTTATTTTCATAAATTGACTAATAAAAATATGTTCACTACATTGTACACTAGTTTGAACTTAGAAAATGTTTAATTCAATGTTTCAAAATTCATTTGGGAAATATATTATCCCAAAAATTAATTACATGTGGCCACATAAGTTAACAATGATGATTTAATTCAATTATATGTGGCATGTAATAGTCCATATCAAAAGCTATTAATAGTAGTGTTGACCTTATTTAGTCATATTGCACATGTCGTAATCCATGTTGAAAACCTACTAATAATAGTGTCGACTTAATTTAATCATATTGCACATGTCATAGTCATTTTAAAAACCTACTAGTAATAGTGTCAACCTAATTTAGTCATGTTGGACATGTCATAATCCACATCAAAAATCTAATATTAGTAACATTGACCTAATTTAGTCACATTGCACACCTCATAGTCCATGTCAAAAAGTTTATGACTGTTTTTAATCGTTCAACTAAAGTGGCACATTCCATGTAAGCAAAGAAAATTCTGCATGTATGTGGGGATGTCTGATGTGACTAAAATGCTAATAAAAGTTAGTCAAAGTAGACATGCCTACTTTTGGGTTTAATGAAAAGGGCATGGTTAGTCATTATGGAGTGACTATAATTGATTCTATAGTCATTGTAGTCACATTGTTAAGGGCATAAAAACCATGTTTTTGTAATAGTGTTGTTCTTGTTTTTTTTGCTTTTAGGAAATGCCCATCATGTTTTTTTGTGTTCATCATTTCTTTTGCCTAAACCTAGAATTGGAACCTTGAGTTTTAAAACTTTATGGATAAGTCTAATATGATAGAAAATTTAGGCATCCCAAAAAACTAGCCCAATTTTGAAATTTCTGACATCCAAAGCATTAGGGTAATAATTTCCTTAAATTTTGGCATTTCACACAAGTAATTAAAAAATATGATATTTCCAAAAATAATTTTAATTATCACCAAGCTTCAAAAGATATTATGATAATTCCAAAACAAAGAACTAATTTGCTCATTGAAAGAAAGTCAAGCATGCAAGTTTATTTGTCTCTAACCCACTTCGCAAAAGAATAATTGATCAAACTTGAACATTGTGACTAAGAGAACATGATCTTAGAAATATCTTGCATGTGAAAGCTTTGCTTCCTAGCATGTTGATACCATTGTTGCATGGGTTGGTACTTGGTTAGGCAATTTAGAACTACTAGTTCTAGTTTTAATTCATAAAAATAAAATTGAAATTGTGTCCAATTTTTGGAATTGGGAATTCTAGAACCAAAATTGAATTCTTGGTTTTTTAAAGAATCTACACTAAAATGGAATCAAATTCTTGATTTTAAAAAAATCAAAATTGAACCAAAATCAAGTTCTTGATTTTTGAAAACCCAAAACTAGCATTTAAAAAAAAAAGAAAAAGGATTAAAATTAAAGGTTGATCAAAAGTTAATTAGTAGTTAACCTTTGGTTTTAGTTCAAATTATCTAAAACATGTTTTGATTTTAAGATTTAAAACCAAAAATATATTCAAATTTTATTTATTTTAAAAACCAACTCATAACCAAATTTTAGGTCCCATTTTTATCATAACCAAAACCACTCTAATTTTAAAAAATAAATTGGAACTAGAGGTTCTTCACAAATGTCAAGAACCACCCAACACTAATTGATATTCATAATTTTCTCACCTTTTAGTTAGTTTGTGCAGCTTCTCACATTTTGAAAAATCACATACACCTTAATAAGTTCAATTATCATTTAGCTCGTGCTTGAAACTACACAACATAGAACCTTAGAAACCAAGGAACCTTAAACCCTATCTAAACCTATGACATGTAGAAAAGCCCTTAAAACTCATAGACCAATTCTAAAGCTATGACTAGCCCTTAAAACTCATAGACCAATTCTAAAGCTATGACTAGACAACCCTTGCTTTTCTTGAGTTAGGTCTAAATCCAAGTCTTAAGAAAATTCTTCACTTGAGCCAAGTCTTGACATGTAGACTTGTTGAGTCCAAATCTTTAAATTGACACTTATCAAAAACCTAAAATTGGCGAATGGTGGTGGAAAGTTTGTTGTAAATCTTTGTTTTTCTCACCTCCATTCCCTCATTATTCCATTATCAAATTTCCAAAAATTTGAAGTTCCCATGTACATTATCTACCATACCTAGGATTAATAATAATTAACATTTTTTTTGGTTGAAATTTTTTTATTTAAAAAAACAAAGTTAAACAATTTCAAATTTAATATTCTAGAACTTCAATAGTTGAATAATAAGTACACAAAATACACCTTGGGTTGTGTATTTGTAATAGTAACCCGATGGTTGGGACAATAAACAATTAAAATTTTTTTTTGACTCTCAACAATTTTAGCAAATATTAATAAAATTCTCCACTTTTTCTGGCAAGACATTTTGAGAACTAGTTTGTGAGTAGTAGGTACAATATATGTGTGTGTGTATGCATGTGAATATATTAAATCATAATTAATACGTATTCTTGTATATGAAATACGTCCAAGCGTATTCTACGCGTATAGTGTACATACGTTGTCCCGCCCGGTTGTGTGCAAGCGGCGGGGCTGGGCGATGCGCGAGGAGAGTGTGGGCGAGGCAGGGGAAAGCAGGGAGCGTTGCGTGCGCACGCATAATCTCACAGCTCGCAAATCTCGCATGGCGCCTCTTCTGCGCACGACCCAACAATGGGTGGAGAAGTAGTACGTGTTGGAAACATTCAAGGCTCTTGTCGTCATGAATTTTTGCTTTCTGTTTCGTGCATTTGAAAGTGATCATATATAAGAACCCCCGTTTTCAAACAAGAGACAGTTGGAGACTGGCGCGTGCAAAAAAAAGACGGCGGGATGGCATAATGGAGTGTCTTCACTACTCTTCTCAAATATTTTCTGTGTGTGTTTTCACTGTTTCTTTACGAAATGGAAGAAGGAAGGAAGGAAGGAAGGAAGCGCTTACTTATAGGGGGTTTTTTTTTTGTTTGTGTGTTTTGGGTGAGGGGTTTTCAGCCGGCCGAGAAAGGTGCAGGACGTGGCACATCAAGAGGAAGTTGTACGGACTCTTGTCAACACGCTCGAGACCGGCAATGTGAGTCCTCAAAAGTGTGTTGTTCCTCTGTATTCTCTCTTTTTTCTTGATGGGTTTTTGATCAATCCAGATGGGTTCTGAAAGTTCTCAGTTTAGAACGGAAAATGGGTAAGAGAGATCTCATTGCGAGAGTAAAATGGGGGCGGAGAGTTGCAGCTACCGCATCTTTTATTCTATGGTCCTCCCGGTACTGGCAAAACCACAACCGCACTTGCAATTGCGCATCAGCTATTTGGGTAAGCTCCCTTGCTTTTCCTGCTAAATGAGGTTCACTTTTTGGACCGAAGAGTGCTCATCTCCACGCAAACAAATGGTAGCATTCACTTGCAAAAATGGCATCTATGTGATCTTTTCTCAGTCTACAATCTGCTGGTAAGGAGTCAGAGTACTGTATCAGGTTCATTTTAGGGCTTGGGGTTTAGAGTACTGTATCACGTTCATTTCAGGGCAGATTTTGAGTCACGGCATATGGATGAGGACTTGTTAGGCTCTGAGTGTAGTCATTCATTTTGACAAAATTGGGAAGAAAGAAAGAAAACACTTGAGGAAGCTAATCAACTCTTGGGTCTTACTCAATCGTCTAGAATTGTTCTCAACTGAGTGCACTTTGCCGAATGAATTTGATCTGTGTGTTCACAATGCTTTGGTCTTGCCATGGATGACAGTCCAGAGCTCTACAAAAGTCGAGTATTGGAGCTGAATGCCAGTGATGATCGTGGAATTAGCATTGTGCGAACTAAGATCAAGGATTTTGCAGCTGTTGCGGTTGGTTCAGGCATAAGGTCTTCTCATTATCCAGCATTCTGCACTCTCAGTTGTTTTCCTTAACTTTTGCCTTTTAGGTTTCTTTCTGTGATGGCATTGCATTTTATGCAGTTCAGTTTGCTATAACCTTGATATTGTAGAGGCAGACATGAGCAGGAGGGCTCATTTGCTGGGCTCTCACCCTCCTTCTTGATCTTCCTTTACCATCCTTGCTGCATGCATTTTTTATCTCACACATGGATCCTGAATACTGGTGTACTCCACTTTGATGATGAAAGACCATAGGGGAACATCTCTCAAGAACAGAAAATTGTTTGGGGATGTCTGTGCAGTGGATATCCATGCCCTCCTTTCAAGATCATCATTCTGGATGAGGCAGACTCTATGACTGAAGATGCTCAGGTCCAGTTCTTACATGCTCTGTTCATAGTGCATTGTTCGGGTTGCCAAATCTGATTTCCACTCAGCTGTGTCTCTCGCTTTCTTTCTGCACATCAGAGATTTGTATTTTGTAATGATCATTCCACCTGGAAATTGTCATGAGGCCCAGTAACAGAAATTTGCTGGTATTGCTAGGACAGAATGCATTGCGGCGAACAATGGAGACCTACTCTAAAGTCACACGCTTCTGCTTCATCTGCAATTATATTAGCCGGTGAGTTATTTCTGTTCCCTTAATCCTGTTATCTCTCCTACTCATTACCTGTGCACTCATCTTGGAAGGTGTCCAGAAGCTTCAGATTGTGTTAAACAACCAAGGTGCAATAGTTTCACTGAATTCTCTCAACCAATGTTGCATCCTGCATAATCAGCTTCTTGTATTGATCACATGTGCAGAATAATAGAGCCCTTGGCATCAAGGTGTGCCAAGTTTAGGTTCAAACCACTCCATGAAGACATAATGTTGGGGAGGATACAGTACATTTGTCAAGAGGAAGGCCTGGATCTTGATCAAGAGGTATGCATTCCTGACCTGATTGGGTGGTGTAAATGAAGACTAGTGGCATAGAAAGTGCTCTCTTGTGGGTTATCTCCAGCCATACAAGAGCTATATCCTTCAAAGTAGACACTACCCCCATTTTGCTGCATGAAATATATTGAGCTGTGTCTGGAAGTCTCATCATTGGTATCTGTTGCTTTAAGCACGTGTAGGCCTTATCAACTCTTAGCAGGGTGTCAGAAGGTGATTTGCGACGTGCAATTACCTACCTTCAGGTGTGGCCTCTGATCATTCAGTTACTGATGTAAGTTGCTGTGCGATGTTGTTGATAAGGTACAACTTGCAATTCTTTCTTGAAAGAGATTGGAGAATTGGAGAAAGCAATTTCCACTTTCTCTCTTCTGGGCATATATGCTCTGTTGGACAGCCTCAATCAAACATTTTACTTTAGTATGAGGGAATCCTAATGCCACTCAGGCTGTTGGTGCAGAGTGCAGCTCGCATGTATGGCTCATCAATCTCCAGTGACAATATCATTGGTGTCTCTGGGGTATTTACTTTGTTTCAGACCTAAAGTCCCTCTGCATCTCTTATTATGTCAAATGACATATGATGTATGTGTCATAATCTAGTGACCATTTGGTCTGTGTCCCATATGCAGATTGTTCCTGATGATGTACTTAAAAGACTGGTTCAAGCATGCAAAAGTGGGGAATTTGACCTGGCACACACAGAGGTCACTGAGATCATTGCTGAGGGTCACCCTGTATCTCAGATCTTCTCTCAGGTCTTTTCCTTGGACATAATTGCCATGCTTAACATGGACCACATGCATATAGCTTGACATTAGTTTTGTTTCTCCTCCTACTTTGTGTTGGGGAGAAGTGTAGATGATGGGGGACTTAGTAGTGAAGCTTGAAGAAATATGTCTCACTGGAACCTCTGAAAGGAGAGGTCTCATGAAGTAAGAGAAGGCCCTTGTTTCTTCAGAGCTCTGGACCAGGGCTGTAATGTAGATGGTTTCACAATCTCGAAAACTCAGACTGTGTTGTGTTGTAATCAAATGTGTTTGTTGAGTCGTGCAGCTTTTTGATTATGTCATCCAATCTACAGAGATGTCTGATGAACAGAAGGCACGAGTCTGTGAGAGGCTTGCCGAGGCTGATAAGGTAAATACCCTCAACCTCTTTTCTAGCCTGTTCCTGAGAGTTGTGGCATGTAATGCTTGAGAAATCTGAAGCTCTTCAAACCTTTTCAAGTGAAGCATATTGGGAAGGGAGATTTGTTATTTTTGCATAATTGTGGGTCCCATCAACTAATGAGGCTATCAGGGTTTTGTTTTGAACAGTGTCTGATTGATGGAGCTGATGAGTACCTGCAATTGATAGATGTCGCCAGCAACACCATGCGTGCTCTTAGCAATGTGACCCAAGAGTGTACATACTTTTGAAATGTCCTCCTGCCACAACTGCCCACCTGGGTTTGGATGTCATATATGTTGAGAGCAGAGAATGGGGGCTTTCACCATTGGGGTCATATTTTGATGCATGACAACAAAGTAATTTGTCATTAGACTGCTGTTCCTCGTCAAAATTGTCAACAAAGCTAAGAATGCTCTCCCCTGATGGCTTGTAGTAAAATGGAAGAAGCAATTTGAAGCTTCAAGAACAAGTTGATTTTGTAATCATAGGTTCATAGAAGTCAAATTTTGCAGAGTTCGGTAGAGATTGTGTGTCACAGCATCAGCTTAGGAAACTTGGTATGATCGATAGCAGATACCAGATAACACTTTTCTGAGGTTCTTGGGATTCATGTATCTCCACTTTTTCAGACCAACAAATTTCCCATATTCACGGTCATGCAAGTTTTTACATGCGATCCCCATTGATTGTGATGAACATAGGAATGGCCTCGGAGTCCATTGATTTCTTATGTAGTAATTTAACAACTTAAAGTTGCAGAAATGAGGGCTTACCTTTATTACTTCTGGTTTATGATTTGTGTCTTTGTAGAGAGGTGTTGATGAGAATTGTACATTAGAGAGTTGCCTTGTTGACCATAAAGAGATAGTGGTAGCTTAATTGAGTGAAATTTGCCTCGGTGGCAATGCTGGGTGGGTGAGAAATTATCATGGACAATTACATAGGGTTTGTAATAATCTGAATTTGAATGAAACTAAAATGAATTTAAAATGAACTAATGTAATGAACAGCACAACTAATTTTGTTTGCTGTTTCAAGTATCCAAGTATGCTAGATTCAACTATAGAATCATATTTATAAATGTAGCTGTGCAATGAACCAGCAGAAATAATTCATAATTGGTTGCATCTTTCCATTATAGTTGAGGATATGGTTGCATCTCAAATAATTAAGGCAAACAAACATAAAGCATGTTCATGTATAGCAAAAACAAGCAGCTCATTGCATACTAGCTCTGCCTGTTTATACACCACCTGGCAGGTTCACTTTAGAATTTTTCCTTAATGGATTTAGAACTTTGCTAATGCCTGCATCATGCACTTCTATGTGACACCTGAAAATGCTAGTGCCATCAAATGCACACAGCTCTCACCCACACATTCATCCAAGTTTGATCGAGAAATGTAGGTAATGAGCCAAAGTAACTTTCTTTTGGAATTTCGAATGATGTGAGCTATGGAAATTTAAACATTTTTCAGTTTTCTTTTTGGGGATGTCTATGCCTTTCTGAAAACCTTCAAATGGTCTGGTGACTGGGAATTTCCACAATTAGATTTGAGTGACATTTTCATAAAATAAGTGCATTCATTGGGCCTCTAGCTGGCTAGTTGGTGAACCCAACTACCTACACTTGGTACTTCACCCATAAGGGTGGTAAGAATCATTAGATGAGTAGCAAAGGGCTAACTCTTGAATCTCATTTTTGAGTTAGCTCAAGAGTTCTAGAATTGGGATCCCTTTGAAGTTGTTACTCCTTTCTAAGGATCCTCACATTCACATTTCAAAAATTGGAAGGCTCGCTATTCTTATTTGAAAAATCACATTTTGGCTTGAATTTTGTTTTATGAATACCTTTAATACTTGGTCATTGTGAGTGCCATATTAGGACACATGCATTTGTGTCATGTCAGAAGTCTTTGTTTCGTCAACCAAGCTAAGCTAGATTCAACCTTGGGCAACACCTGCTTATCCTATATGAGCTTCATCTAAATTTTTTATATATTCATCCCTTGCTTGATTTTGATTGAAATTTTTATGAATTGTAATCACATTTGTGAATGAATAGATTGAACCAAACTTCTAACTAAGGTTGCAAATAAAGATAAAATGGTTGTGAAAAGGATTTAGGTTGTTAGGTGTTAAAAGAACATAAAAAATTACATACTTTATACCTCCTTTTTTGTTAAAAAATGTACATGTGTGTATATGTGAAAGAGACCATATTACATATCTTTAAAAATCTACACTTTTTTCAAGCATAAAAATTATTTACTAACCACTACATATGTCCAAGGACCCTCCTACCTTTCTAAAATTTCCATACAAAATATTTTTGGGTTCTGCATTGGTGTGCACTACCAATGAAAATCAACTTTTTATTTATTTATTGTGTTTTCAAATGTTTTCCAATAGTTCATCATTAATTATGTCAATGTCAAATTTTATTTAAATTATTATACATTTCATGGACATGAAAAGACACTTCTTAATTTGTTTTGTCATATCCATGTTGATGGGCAGGGAAAAAGAGTGATATGATTATAAAATGGAGGTAGTTAGGCTTGGAAATGAGATAGTTGTCTTTGCAATCATCTCTATAAATGTCCAAGGACAACCATATGATAGTAATTTTTTTTGTAATTTTCCACATAAGACGTTACAGATTCCAAAAAATCACCCATATACCAATTCTTCAAAAAAAATTGTCACTAGAATTTGCTCCCTTCCTAACAATTGTTGTAGGCCCCAATCTCAAATAACATCTATTAATTATAATAATGATATATTGAAGTTAATATAGGTGGGGTTTTTGCATGATTTATATATATGGTGTGCAACTAGACAATTCCATGTTGTAACCTTTTCATATTTTCCTTTTCATATCATCAAATTGAACATTGTCTTTGTCCTCCAAAGAAACACCAACACATTTCAGTTTTTCTAAAAAAATTTCACAAGTTAAAAATTTGTTTCAATTTTTTCTCTTCACATGTTCATATCAATGATTTTTTGTGTGTCATTTTTTTTCATTTTTTAGAATTAAAAAAAATTGATAATAAAACAAATTTTACATTGATTTTTTCTCAAAAGAAATTTCAATTTTTTTAAAAAATCACCACCCAACATAGATGTTTTTGTTTGTTGTCCAAAGTTCTTTCAAGTTGAGATTATTGTTTTATTATGTAATAAAAAATTTGAATTGTGAAAAAATCTTCCTATAGTTAGTTTATATTAACCAAAATCTCTCAAACCAAAAAACTCTTAGAACATTTATTCTTCTAAAAAAAATTCTAAATATATATATTAAGGAAATTTGTTTGTTTGTTTGTCATGTTGAGATCTCCCAAACCACAATCCCATCCCCCCAAGGTTGTGTTTTTGGTATCATTGGAGAGCCCTCAATGAGTAGGGATGCATCATGGTGGTTTGGTAATGTTTAGATTTATGATGCAAGAGATATTGAATGTTGACCAATTTTTTTCATTGTTGCGGTAAGATGTTAGTATTTCTAAAAAGCCCTTGATGAGTGGGAATTCTTGGAAGTTGTTTCATAAGTTTTAGATGTGGGGGCGGGGATATTGACTTTTGAATTGTTTTCATCACAAGAAATTAATTAATTAATTTTGCACAATTGGGTTCTATCATTGAGCATTTGGAGCAATTACCACAACATGTGGCCAAAGGAAAAGCTTAGATTTATGAAATGTGCTTTAATAATTAAATGAACCATTTAATTTACAATGATGCATCAAATTTTATAATAATTTAACACATATTACATAATTGATGATTTTTTAAAATCTATATTGCACAAATTTTAAAAACTAAACTTTAATATCTCAAATTGTCACCACAATTGCATAAGATTTAATGAAACAATTTTTTATTTGTTTAAATGTTCCTGCATTGTGTTCCAAAATTGAACAATAACCTTTTAGACATTGGGTGTTTCATAACACATCTCACTATTGCCAATGAAGAGTTTGAAGGATAAATTCCACTTTAGTTCCAATAATGTATCAAATTTTATTTTGGAATCATGTTGGAAGACTTGTGTGAACAATTAATTTGCAATATATTTCAATTCTAATATAAGGACAAAGAAAAAATTGTATGCATTTTTAATATTGTAAGTGATTGATGTTACTCTCGAATTTTCATTTACAAAGATGCATCAAATTGTTAAATTATTGATGAATTGCCCAAATTTTTGAAATTTGAAATTGCCACAATAATTGCATAAGACCAAATGAAATAATTTTTAAAAATTAAAAATGTTTATACATTGTGTTCTAATTTTGAACAATAACATTATAGGTATTGAATGCCTTTTCCTCAAAACTATCTCCTCATTTCACTTAACCATCTACATGGACATGAAAAGCCCATGTCATTGAACCTTTCATGTTGCTTTTTAAAACGGTATTGAAACAATTATTATTTTGAGAAATATACTTTTGAATTACATATAAACACATATGGGCTATTTGAAATTATCGACTTTGGATGAATCTAAAGAATAAACATACATATGTGGGCCACTTAAATCATAGACTTTGGATAATGATATGTGAAAGCATATAAAATAGGTCAAGTATTGGAAGTGGTTCATTGGTTCATTATATATTTTTATTGTGCTAAGGTCAAAAGGTGATGAATGAAAAAGACAATGGAATTTGAAAAAGGAATAATGAGGAACAAGATATGCCTATTCAAAATAGACTTCATGTATAATTTTATAAGGAAATGGTGTTTGAAGCAATGGATGATATTGTAATAAAAGAGAAGTTCCTTGGGCTAATATTGTCGTGACGTGTAGTGTCGTGATGTACGATGTCGTAAGGGTGTAAATCCATAGTAAACTCTACTAAACAAAAAGACTAAAGCCAGTCAAAGGTATAAATTAATCAACCAAAAAGAAATGCACACAGACATATATATATTACGCACAAGAGGAGGTTGAGATGAAATTCTCATGTACCCCCCCCCCCCCCCCC